>Ga0075480_10000044_pt1 | contig 51565 bp, 43 predicted proteins | sample DEB08_DNA_7_FD_81590 | JGI IMG/M metagenome (GOLD analysis project Ga0075480, IMG submission 81590) | Aqueous microbial communities from the Delaware River and Bay under freshwater to marine salinity gradient to study organic matter... | ecosystem: Environmental > Aquatic > Marine > Coastal ... | reverse complement strand
CGGATGGATCTCTTGTTGAGGTTACCCCGATCGCCTTAGCAGAACTAGAGGACAGGGATAACAACCATTTCCTTTGCCTCGATACGGGCGACCCGGCTGTGGCAGTGAGTTTTCCAGAGGGGCGATTAGTCGACCCCAATGGAGATCTAAATCCCTACACGGCAGTTAAGGTCAGTACCAGCGGGCGCTGATATCTGACAGGAAAGTAGTTATTTGAACCTCTGTTTATCGGTAGTCGACCGATACCCTCTGAAGGGCATTCTGCGCCCACCGTGGTTGGTACGATTTATATTTAAATTAATGACTTATTCAGATTTTGGTAGGACCAGCCAGATTCGAACTGGCGACCTCTACCATGTCAAAGCGAGCGTTACACGGCGCTACACGGATAGTAGCTATTGTCAGTCAACGTGATCAACACAGCTAGAGCCAGTACGCGTCGGCAACATAGCGATAAACCGCTGTGAAAATCAGGACTTGCTTTACAAGCAGTTGGCCATACAGGATCGGTGATGCGCGCGATTCTTATATTATGACATTACCAATGCTATAATCTGGGTGTAGTTAAAGTCAGTCATTTGGAGAACTTAGGATTCCGATGAAGGTTAAAAATGAGTTGTTGGCCAATAAAGAACAGATCGAGGCTTTTATTAGAGAAGACGCCAGAACACCAGTTCATATGGTGAACCTACTTAAATTTAAAGATAAAGCGGAATATGAAGATGGTCGTGAAACAGACCTGACAGGGCGGCAGGCGTACGCGATTTACAGCGCTGAGATTAAGGGGCATATCGAAAAAGTGGGTGGGCAAATAGTCTTCGAGGGTCAGGCTAGTCAATTGCTGGTAGGAGAGGTAGAAGACCTTTGGGATATGATCGCTATCGTTAGGTATCCAGACGTGCATGCGATGGTGAAAATGACTAGTGATCGGGCGTATGGCGAGATCGCCGTGCACCGAATTGCGGGTCTTGAAGGTCAGCTCAACATTAGAACACTGGAAGGACCGCTCACTCCTTAAATTAAAAGCTAATGAACCAGGTTGTCGGGGCTAATCTTGTCGGAACTTTGTCCAGTCCGGGACGTCAGCGACAATTGGTGCATAGAACGGCAAAGCGTGGATGTGTTCTACGTAGGCGGCATATTCGGGCCATCGAGAGGCGTCGATTGTCACGCCCGCGAGGTTTAGGTTGACGAAGCTGGTGGTTAATGCGATGTCTGCGAGTGTAAACACTCCCCCTACCATGTATTCGTCGTTTCCGAGGCACTTCGTAAGGTAGTCGAGTGCTCGGGGAAGTGTCTTCTCGAGCAAATGATCGACAAGCTTCGTGTTTGTCTCAAGCCCGAGAATCTTCGGCTTAACGACGCGTTCGAAAAAAATACCGGCCGTTGCTTCGCTGAGCTTTGAGCCCCCGTACTCCTGAAACCACAGCGCTCTGGCACGGTGCTGTGGGTCGGTGGGCAATAGGGGGGGGGCCGGGTAGCGTTGCTCGATGTAGCTCAAGATCACCGATGAGTCGGGCAGTACAAAGTCGCCTTCCTGCCATACGGGGATCTTCGACAGAGGGCTGAGTTCACGGAACTCAGCCGGGGCGCCGAATGGCGTTTGCTCCACATCTTCAAACTCTACTTCCTTGTACGCGAGGGCCACTCTGACCTTGCGGACATAGGGTGAGACGGTGCCGCCGTACACGCGTGGCTTCTGCTTGTTCAATGGTTTATTCATTGGATAATTCAGCCGAGCCTCAAAATTCCGATCACCGGACCAATGGTGATCAACTCACAGACTATGCCAATCCCGCCTTCCTTACTTTTGCCGTCAGCTACCAAATTCACCACGCGGTCCAAGATCACTGCTGCCATGAGGCCAATGGTGGTTAAAGCCCAAACCTCTCCGTGAAATAAGAACAGGAAAATGGCAATACCTGAGGTAATCAGTAGACCAACGATATCGCCCCTCAAGTTACTCCTGCCTATATTGGCGGTGGCCGAGATTCCTCTATCCGCCATCACGTTTTCAAGGCTGAAAAGCCAGCGCCCACCCATGGCTAGCAGTAGAACGCCGATTAAAACCCAACGCTGTATTCAATAAAAATAACATAGATTATGCTAAAATACTTCTTAGAGCATAATCGTAATACTGAATTTACCCGGGAAGAGCTCAATCTTATTGGTTGAGTGCTGCACCGAGCATAGTGGAAATTACCTTGGTTGCATGTGGCTTACCCAAACCCTGATGACGGCGCAGTCGATGCCACATCTCAAACGACAAGATAGCGTTTGCCGAATCACGTGCAGTGCGGTCTAAGCCCTTCAGTTCGGGTAGCCACAAGTCTACTTCCTGCCGCAAACTGCTTTGGTACCGCGCATAGTTCTTGCGTAGTGCTTTGGAGCGCCAGAACTGTGCCTGAGTGGATAGAATGACATTCTCATGATGTTCCCAAACAAAGCTTCGAAAATCGATCAGCCGGACTATCCGTTCTGACAGGGAGGCGCCAGAATCAACCGATGGAATACCCCCTGGATACTCATTCTCCAGATCGTCTTGGAGCATTTGATCAAAAGCGATATGCAGGTTTTCCATATCATCAAAGTGGCGAAAGACAGAGCGAATGTTGACATTGGCTCTGGCAGCTATTTGCGCCGCACTGGGAATGAGGTTGCCCTCTTTAACCATCGCCAATGTTGTCTTGAGGATGGCCTCTTTCATGCGTTCACCGCGTGCAACACGACCGTCTTGCTCCACTACGTGTTGAGACGCTGGCATGCTTTGACCCCTTTGTTTATAAACCGTATTCATATGATGACGTGGCAAGAAAAATAATTCTAGGGCTGATACAGATATCGATCCTACCCCCAGTGTTTAGGCGCCCGTAGTCTGCACAACTTCGGCATTCACAATAGTGCTAGCCAATCGATTCGTGATTAGTTGTTCAGCATCGTTAACAATTGTCTTTACCAACTCTTGGCAAGTAGGAATGTTCTTAATGAGCCCCCCACTCATGCCCACGGTGACCATGCCTGCATCGATGTCACCACTTGTCCAGGCTTCATCCTGATTACTACCGGACACTAGGGGATGCACCTCGGCAAACCCACCTCCTCTTGCCTCGATATCGACCACCTTCTCTGCTATGGCGTTGCGGTAAACGCGGGCTGTATTGCCATAACTGCGGAAAATTAACTGGGTCTGGTTTTCATCCATTTCCACAAACTTCTGTTTGATTGCATGATGAACGGGTGCTTCCTGTGACACCAAAAACCGGGAGCCCATATTGATTCCGTCGCAACCTAATGCCAGTGCAGCAACAAGGCCGCGGCCATCGGCGATACCACCGGAGGCGACCACAGGAATCTTCAGCGCTTGGCTGGCCGCCGGAAACAGCACCAGTCCGCCGACATCCTGCTCTCCCGGGTGGCCGGCACACTCGAAACCATCGATACTAACTATATCCACGCCAATTCGCTCGGCGGAGAGTGCATGGCGCACAGTGACACATTTGTGAATCACCTTTATGCCAGCCGCCTGCAGTCGATCCATAAACGGTTCCGGGCTACGTCCTGCCGTTTCCAGAATTTTGACGCCACTGTTGATGATTACATCGAGAATATCGTCGTAGTTGATATCGGTAGCGACAACGCCAACGGTAAGGTTTACGGCAAACGGTCTGTCGGTCAGCGACGCGCAGCGCGCAATCTCGGCTTCAAGGCCCTCAAGGGTGGGTTGAGAGAGGGCAGTCATTACTCCCAGGGCACCTGCATTCGATACTGCGGCGGCGAGATCCGCGGTGCCAACTCGCATCATTCCGCCACATATAATAGGGGCTTCAATGCCAAGCAGTTCCGTCAATCTGGTTTTCATGCTGACTCTCCCGCTCGCAAAATCTCCGTAAAGGACAAAAAATTAGCATTATCAATGTCAATATACAGTAATTTTGGTCAATATAAATATGATTTTTACGGTCTTATACCGCATAAATTGTGGGATTTATGTGTTAACTAGAATGGATTGATAAAATAAAATGGCGTATCCTATGTCAAAATAATGCCATTCATAGAAAGGCCGCAAGATGAGCAACCGTGAAGCCGAAGGCTATGATGTTTTGGCGGTAGAGCAGTGGATCTTACAGAGAATATCCGCTCTGGCCCCACCATTCGAGTGGGAGAGACTAGAGGGTGGACACTCAAACTTGACCTATCGGTTAAGAGATCAATCTGGGAAGCTTGCGGTTATTCGCCGCCCGCCAAAAGGAGATTTACTGCCCAAAGCCCACGATATGAGCCGGGAGTGGGCATTAATCTCGTCGCTCAGCGCCACCGGCTTTCCAGTGCCTGCAGCCTATGGCTTTTGCGAGAGCAAGGAGGTCAGCGGAGCCGACTTCTATGTCATGGGTCATGTCGAAGGTCGTTCTCTGCACAATGCACAGCAAACATTGGATTGGGTGCCGGCGGATAGACGGGTCACGCTGGCACTCTCGCTTATAGACACACTTGCTGATTTACATCTGTTGGACCCGGATGGCATTGGCCTGGGTGAGCTTGCTAAAAAGGAGGGATACGTGGCGCGGCAGTTAAAGGCCTGGCACCGCTCCTGGGAGGCATCGATCGAACCTGCAGGATACGATAATCGGCGAGCACACGAATTGCACCAGTATTTTGTCGAGAATCTGCCGGACCAGGGCATGGCGCGCGTAGTACACGGTGATTTCGGCTTTCACAATTGTCTGATCAACGCGCAGTCCACCGTTGCGGCCGTGGTGGACTGGGAACTGGCCACTCTGGGTGACCCACTGGCGGACCTCGGCTACACCCTGAACCTTTTTGGTGAGAGTCAGGCTGATATTGATGCCAACCCAGAAATGGCTACCTCGGTGCCGGGGTTTCCGCCCCGTAGCGTTCTGGCGGCCCGTTATGCCGAACGCACCGGGCGCACCCTGGAAAAACTGGACTATTACAGGGGTTTCAATTATTGGAAAAGAGCGGTAATTGTCCACGGCGTTTACGCCCGTTACATGGCTGGCCAGAAGACTACGGAAGGCATTGACCTCAATGGGCTGCTGCAGACAATCGACTCATCCCTGAGTTCAGCACAACAGGCTGTAGACAGGCTGGAGCACTGAGTGAAAAAAAAGATAACAAACTGGGCAATTCGCTTCCTTATAGGGCTATTGATTCTGCTGGCCATTGCTTATCTGGCCCGTAGTAGTCTGTTGCCGGCACGTACGGCAGGCCTGTTTTTGGACTATGCAGAGGGGGTGGATTGGATTCCCGCGCCGCAGAACCCACTTTTTGACGGCGGCAACATTGAATTTGCCGGATACGACCCGGTGCAGTTAGCCGGCCCAGATATGGGTGAGTGGGAGGAAATGGTAATCGTAAGTTTTTCCAGCGACGCTCGCTATGAGGATTTCCTGAAGCGCATCGAAGCGAACCAGGGTTTGTCGCGCTACAGTCTTTCACTGTTTGTGCCCGGGTATGAGCAGCGCATGTTTGTCAATTGGATGCTACGTCGCGATCGGGGAAATGATAGCGTCAATGTTAAGGATAGGGCCACGATCGGCGAAGCGATTCCCGCCAATCCCCATTATGTTGATCGTTGGCAAGAAATATTTTCCGGCGCCTATCGTGGTGAAATAGTCTTGCTTAACTTTGTGAGCCGCAACAAAGATATTGGTGACGCTGAGGGTGCTGAAGACGCCGAGGAACTGGAAAAGCAATATAGCAAACCTGCGATGCGTATTCTTGGCAGAATGGGGGCACAGCTTGCCGCTGTAGGCAAGGTAGAAAAGGTTGTAGTGGGTCCGGATCCGCGGCAGCACGACGAATACGGGTTTGGCCACTATCCCTCCGTTGATGCTTTCGAGGTTGTATTTACAGCGCGCGGTCGACTTGACCTCGTCCCCACCCGGAACAAGGCGATGAATGAGGACCGTTCTGCAGGCTATTGGGTTAAACCGTATGCACCATTCAAGCTCACTGCAGGGGACCGCTGAAGCCGACTAGCCCCGGGGGGGTGCGCCATGAGGAATCTTCTACGGTGAAAATGTGCGTGACCATGCAGATGTTGGAAATCAACTACTCTCAGAAGAGAAGCCGTAAATGAAAAAGGTTGATCGTATTCGAATTCTGGGTGATACCGGATCCCCCTACACAAAGAAGATGTTGGCCGTTTTGCGTTACCGGCAGATTCCCTACAGTTTGATCTGGGGAACTCCCGGTCCAGTTCTTGATGAGATGGGCCTGGCCAGACCCAAACCGTTATTGCTTCCAGTTGTGGTGATGCCGCAGTCGGATGGTGTCTATGTTGCCCGCTGTGACTCCACGCCAATTATCCGCGATCTTGAGGCCATCTATGTGGCTCGCTCGGTATTGCCAGACGACCCCGCCACAGCCTTCCTGGATTATCTGATCGAAGATTTCGGCGACGAGTGGTGCACCAAGTATATGTTTCATTATCGCTGGCACCCTCCAGAGAGCGCTGATAATGCCGGTACCCGATTGCCGCTGGGTCACAATATTTGTCTCGATTCTGAGGAGCACCTGCGGGTAAAAGAAGATTTTACAAGGCGTCAGATAGAGCGGCTGTACGTTGTTGGCTCGAATGAGAATACCGCTACAGTTATTGAGCGAAGTTATCGGCGCTTTCTGGCAATTATGGAGGCCCACCTGGCCAGACAGCCTTTTATTTTGGGTAAGAGGCCGGGAGTGAGTGATTTCGCTATTTACGGGCAACTCAGCCAGTTGGTGGGGTTTGACCCTACGCCGCGAGCTATCGCCCATGAGGTTTCGCCGCGCACGGTGGAATGGGTTGATTTGATGGAGGATCAAAGTGGTCTTGAGCCCGATGAGGAGCTATGGAACGACGTGAGTGACTTGCCAGTCACGCTGCGTGAACTGCTCAAGGAAATTGGCCGTGTTTATGTGCCCGCAATGTTGCGCAATGCCGCAGCGTTAGCGGCAGGTGAGAGTGAGTGGGAAGCGGAAATTGATGGCACCGCCTGGCGCCAGAAAACGTTTCCCTACCAAGCAAAGTGTCTTCGCTGGCTAAACCAACAATACGATGCTCTGAGTGCGGACAGCCGCGACAGAGTGGATGCAGCATTGAAAGGCACCGGCTGTGAAAGGCTGATTGGCCTGAACTAGCCAGATTCAAAGGAGTTGTGATGAAAAATCTCAAGCAAAAGGTCGCTGTTGTTACAGGAGCAGGTTCCGGCATCGGTCGCGCCACGGCTCTGGCTTTGGCAAATGAAGGCTGCCTACTGGCAATATCTGACATTAGTGAGTCGAACCTGGAAGAGACACGCCTTGCTATTGAAGCTCTTGACGTGAAAGTACTGGCCACTGTACTGGATGTTGCTGATAGGGATGCTTTCGAGAAGTATGCGAGTGATGTTGCAGCCACTTTTGGCAAGGTAAATATTGTTATTAACAATGCCGGGGTCATTGTGCGGAGCAGTCTGCAAAACATCAGCATGGAAGATTTTCATTGGATTATGAATATCAATTTTTGGGGGATGGTGTATGGCAGCATGGCTTTTCTTCCCTATCTAAAGGAATCTGGCGAAGGGCATATCTGCAATGTCTCCAGTATGTTTGGCATGATGGCGCCTGCTAATGTGGGGGCGTATGCCGCAGGCAAGTTTGCGGTTAGAGCGTTTAGCGAAACCCTGCGTACGGAGTTGGATGTCGAGGAATGTGGTGTCAGCGTGACCTCGATTCATCCGGGCATGATAAAAACCACAATCTTGCGCGATGGAAGACTGGATCCTTCTCTACTCGCGGAAATCGGGGCGGCGGATAAAGAAGAAGCTCATGCTCAATACATTCAGAGAGCGTTTAACACTCCGGAGCGGGTCGCCGACAGCATCGTCAAGGGTATAAAGAAAAACAAGATGCGAGTATTGGTTGGGTTTGATGCCTATGTTGTGGACTGGGCAACGCGCCTGACTCCGGTTCTATTTCGCCGGCTGGCGACCAGAATATTAAAGATTGATAAGGCCAAGAGGCAGAAAACGGCGGCAGCATCTACATGAGTCGCAAGCTTGGAGAGGAATGTTCTCTAAATCGATTGTGGGTTTATCCATGAGCGCTGGAAAGTCTCCCGAGAAAAACCTGGATATTGTTGTCTTTGGAGCCACCAGCTTTGTCGGAAAATTGGTGTGTCAGTACCTCGCCACGCAATATGGTGTCGACGGGCAGGGAGCTGGTCGCATTTCAGAACGGGTGCAATGGGGTATTGCCGGTCGTTCCCAGTCCAAACTGGACGAGGTTAAAAAATCCCTAGGAGCGGACGCAGAGCGTCTGCCGGTGGTTCTCGCCGATGCAGCTTCAGAGGCAGATTTGCTCAGCTTATGCGCGCAAAGTCGGGTCATCATTTCAACGGTAGGCCCCTACGCTCTATATGGTTCCCTTTTGGTGAAAGTGTGTGTTGAGACAGGCACTGACTATTGCGATCTTACCGGGGAGCCGCAATGGATTCGGCAGATGATAAGATGTTACGAAAATGTGGCTAAAAGCAGCGGTGCCCGCATCGTCCATAGCTGCGGTTTTGATTCCATACCGTCTGACATGGGCACTTGGTTCCTGCAACAACAGTCAGTGCGAGAGCACGGTGAAACCTGCGCGGAAGTCTGCATGCGTGTTCAGGCCAGTAAGGGCGGGATATCGGGAGGAACAATAGCCAGCCTGCTCAATCTGTGGAAGGAAGAAGCGGAAGATCCTGAACTGCAGCAAATCATGGCAGATTCCTATTCAAGTTGCCCCGCGGATACCGTCAGGAACAGTGAGCAGCGAAGTATCAGGCGGGCGGAGAAGGATACCAATACGCAGGGATGGATCGGCCCTTTTCCTATGGCGCCAATCAATGAACGGATGGTGTTGCGCTCCAATGCGTTGGCGCCCTACCACAAAGACTTCAGCTATAACGAGGCAGTGGTAACTGGCGCGGGGGTTGTCGGTGAATTCGGCGCAAGGGCACTGGCGGCAGCGGGGCGTATTGGTAGTTTAGCGCTGCGTTTCCCATCGTTGATACGGCTGCTGGAAAACAAGGTGCTTCCCAAGTCCGGCGAAGGTCCTTCGCCTGAAGCGCAAGCCCAGGGCTTTTTTGATTTACGGTTTTTTGGGTCAACCAGTGGCGGCAAAAAGGTCGCAGTTAAGGTAGCCGGTCTTGGTGATCCGGGATACGCCAGTACAGCAAAGATGCTGAGTCAGGCTGCGGTTTCTCTTGCCTTGGATGTTTCTAAAGCTGAAAAGGCAGGTGGTTTCTGGACTCCCGCCAGTGTGTTTGACAGGCGATTAATTGAGCGCCTTGAAAAATATGCCGAGATGAAATTCGAGCTGCTATAGGACTTTTGAAGCCATTAGCGATTCGCCACTATCACCAGCTCTTGCTCTTGTTTTTCCGCTCGCCAGCCGGCTTGGAAGTGACAGACCTCGAGTAGGCCTGATAATTTCAGTAATCGCTCTGCCTCGGCCAGATGCTCTTTGCCCAGCTGCAGATAAAAATCTTGGATACGTTGGCATCTCCAGGCCGTGTAAGGTGGGACCGCTGAACCGATACCGATGATCTCACCGGTAGGCTTGTCGCTCAGGTCTTGATCGGCTTGTTTCACCTGGCTTAATGCCCGTTCGCCATACCACTGGCCGAAGCCGGCAAGCACGTGTTCGACGGATGGCGTGAGGTACAAGTCGCCTCGATCCGATTCCCCGGCTGCCGCCAACATGTGCTCCGTCCAAAGAGAGAGACTGATACATTCCCAGTGCATGTAATCACTAAGCTCACCGGGGTCACGATAGAGATGCCCGTACATTGCGTTGAGCATACCTAGGTCTGCTAGGGAGGGCCGATCACCGAGTAGGAAGGGCGTCCTGGTGAGATGGACGTCGAGGCGTGACAGAATGTCGCGCGTAGCATTTATGTGAAACTGCGGGTCATAGTCAGTTCCAGCCAGCGCAGCAAATCGTCTGCGAATTGAGGTACCGATGCGCACGCCGTTATCAATGCCACGCTGGCGCAATTGGGGATCCTTCACTCGTTCACTGGAAACCTGACTGAACAGCCGCTTAGCCCACTCGGCGTTGCGGTCATGGCACCAGCGGGTTGTCATTGCCCCCTCCAGAATAAAGCAATCGGCTATCAGTTCTGTGATTAGACTGATCAGGTGTAGCAGTGGATCAGCGGGGATGACTGGCCTCGCCGGGTGGCGCTTTTCGAGGGCTTCGACGATATCGCATCCATCGCGCAATACCAGACCGTCCGGGCAGATTAGCACCGGGTATATATGCGAACCGGTAAGCTGCCTAATGCGCAGAATGGACTCTATATTGGCGGTTACTTCGACGTAGGGCAGACGCTTGTATTGCAGGCAGGCGCGTACCTTCGCAGAAAAGTAGGAGTTTTTTGACCCAATAAGCTCGTACTCCTCCGGGTATATCACCAACTGCTGCTGCGCCTGGTTGGCTCTGTCCTGATCACTCATAGCGGCCATCCTTTATCATTGATTGCCAAGGGCCTATTTTAGTTCAAGCACACTGTCACGAACCGGGCGCATCCGTAAGTTGAAGAAATCCATGTAATAGTTCTGGTAGACGCGCCAGAGCGACGAATCGCCTTGTTTGGGGAATAAGTCCATGCCCCGTGTAACATAGCTCGACGACAGGTCGAGAAAAGGAGAAGCCTGCATGCCGTTTGCATCTGCGCGGGGTGTGGCTATTCGTTTCCCGGAGCGACGCATGTGGTTGCGGAGCCGGCACACATACTTACTGATCAGGTCAGCCTTAAGTGTCCAGGAAGAATTCACATAGCCAAATACCTGGCCCAGGTTGGGCAGGTCCGACAGCATAGTACCCCGATAGACGAAGTGCGATGATAAGTCGACCTCCTGACCATCAATGGTCACCGAAGCGCCACCCAGATATTTCATGTTCAGGCCCGTCGCGAGCACAATAATATCTGCTTCCAAAGAGCTCCCGGATTCCAATTGAATCCCGGTTTCAGTAAAGCTGGAGATCTTGTCGGTCACGACTTCGGCGCGTTCTTCGTTAATAGCCGTGAACAGGTCATTCTCCGGAACTGCACAAACCCGCTGGTCCCACGGGTTATATCCGGGGGTAAAATGTTTCTCGATATCGTAGTCAGGGCCTAGTGCGTCACGAGCTTGTTGCAAGAGAGCTTTGCGGGCTAGGCTCGGCATCTTGCGTGCTATTTGGTAACCGAACATCTGTGCCGCCATCTGTTTCCAGCGCGTAATTCGGAACGCCCAAGAGTTCGGCAGGAACTTGCGCAGGGTTACAGCCCAAGGATCTTCGATTGGTTGCGAATAAATGTAGGTTGGCGAGCGTTGCAGCATTACAGTATGTCTCGTCTGCTTGGCTAATTCCGGAACCAAGGTTACAGCGGTGGCACCGCTGCCAATAACGATTACTCGCTTGTCCTTATAAGTAAGCTCTTCAGGCCACTGCTGTGCGTGTATGACCTGGCCTGAAAAACTATCACGACCCGGAAAGTCGGGCGTATAGCCGGTTTCATAATCGTAGTAGCCGCAGCACATCATTAGAAAATTACAGCTAACACAAACGGTCTCGTCGGTATCTGTTCGTAGGGCCGTAACCGTCCAGCAGGCCTCGTCTGATGACCAACTGGCGCTGAGCACCTTATGCTGAAACCGAATGTGTTTGTCCACGCCTGCCTCTGCGGCCGCCTCGGTGATGTAGTTGCGTATTCGGGCCCCATCGCCCAGAGATTGTTTGGCCAGCCAAGGTTTGGACCCATAACTGAATGTGTACATATCGCTGTCAGAGCGAATACCTGGGTAGCGAAACAGATCCCAGGTACCTCCAATGGCACTCCGACTTTCCAGCAATGCAAAGCTATCTTGTGGACATTCACGCTGCAGGTGTCGCGCTAAACCGATACCGGTGAGGCCTGCCCCCACAATAAGAACATCGACCCACTGCGTTTCATTGTTCATACCTACCCCTTAGTTGGGCCAATAAATGTAGTCATCACCCGGCCCATAAGGCTGACCTCCGTGCTTGTCTATCACCATCGGCCCAGCAATTACTGATGGCCAGATAGGGTCAACCTGCTCTGCGTTGTGTGCGGCCAGTAGGGCTTCGAGTTCTGCCACCTTGCCAGGGCGTTGTTTGGCCAGGTTTCTCTGCTCCGTAGGGTCGGCATTGAGATGAAAAAGAAACTTCTTCTGCGGGGTGCCAGCCGGTTTATCCGGCTGGTTGGCGCGAATCAGCTTCCAGCCTTCATGCAGAACCGATTGGTGGTGACCGGAACGCCAGAACAGGGTGCGGTGGGGGGGTTCGCTGCGTTCACCCAGTACATAGGGCATTAGGTTTACCCCATCAATCTTGCGATCAGTCGGCAGTGCGGCATTCGCAGCGGCGGCGATTGTCGGCATCAGGTCCATGTGATGCACCGCCTCTAAATAGGGTCTTCCGGCGGGCAACCTAGCCGGCCATTTAAGGATAAATGGTACGTGCAGGCCACCTTCGAAATGAGTCATCTTCCAGCCACGATAGGGCGCATTAATATTGGGCTGCTCGATGATGTGAGTACCACCATTGTCACTGGTGAACAGAATCAGTGTGTTGTCTGTAAGGCCGTTGTCGTCTAGCGCTTGTGTGACTCTAGCAACACTGCGGTCCAATGAGCGCAGCATGGACGCGTATACCCGAAGGCCGTAATCTTCAATATTTTCTAGCGCTTCAAAATCTTTGCGGCTGGCCTGTAGTGGATTGTGTGGACCCCAGTGAGCAAGGTAGAGAAAGAATGGGCGATTTCGGTTGGCCTCAATGACTCTAACCGCTTCGTCGGTGTAGTAGTCGGTTAGGTATTTCGCTGGTGCGAACTCCTCACTACCATTGAAGCGCACGGAGAATTTTCCCGAGGCCCACACCATTCGGTCAGTGACATCGTGGGAAAATTTCTCGTTGACCACATCGGGGTCATCCTCGGGCAAATATAGGAGACCGCTGAGCTCGAGGCTATCATCGAAACCCTGTTGATTGGGTGCCATATCGCCTTCTGATCCGAGATGCCATTTGCCGATGTGCGCCGTGTAGTATCCGCTGTCGCGCAATAGCTCGGCGACTGTGATCTCGCTAGCGGGCATACCCGCTTCGAAGACCCCAGGCATGGCGTCAGCTTTTTCAGCGTCGATGAAGCCAGGCAATGGGCCTGGGTATTGGTCAAGCATCCATTGGGATATTGTGACACCGATTTTGGGGAAAGGAGTAAACTCATAGCCGAAACGGGTGTTGTAACGACCTGTCATTGAAATGGCACGGGAAGGAGCACAGATGGCGTTACCCGCGTAACCGTTGGTAAAACTCACGCCTTTTGCAGCCAAAGCATCGATGTTGGGTGTCATCAGGCCGCCATCGGCGGCACCACCGTTGTACAACGAGATGTCGTTGAAGCCCATATCGTCCGTCATGATTAATACGATATTGGGTGGACGTTGGTCTGCAGACACCACCGGAGTCTTGGGGCCGACAGACCAGTTAACCGGTCGGTTCGGCGCGACAGGCGAAGATAAAGCCGTCAGCTTAGGCATGGCCCAGACGAGCAGATCGATACGGTTTTGCCAGCCGATAACCGCGGCGCCTGAAACCAGTAGTGAAGCTATGAAGAGTTTTCTCATCTCGGGGATTAAGCCCTCCCAACACTGCGCGCTTGCCACCAACCCACAGCGCAGCCGATCAATCCTAGCAGCAGGGCCAGTAACAGTCTGGGGTCGCCAAGGTAATTGAAGGGTGCGACGGGAAAGGCGATGGTTTTAGCCAGCGCGGCCACCTTGAACTCGTGCCTCCCAGCAAACTCCGGGTTGGTTGATATCTCGATCATGTCGCGCCGGCTGCGGTAGCGAACACCCGCGGCTCCTGTCCATGTCTCCATACCATCTGCATTCATGATATCCATAGCTAGGAGGGACGCTGCATCGCCGCTGAATACAGGATGACTGGCCTTGGACAGCATCGCCGGCAACATGTATTCCATGTATTTTGCCAATACTTGATCGGTGGTTTCACCAGGCTCCACCCCTTCGATCTGCAAGGGCGTGTCGTATATTTCCATGATGTTAATCATCACGAAGTCTCTGCCGTCATCTTCCTCCATGAACTTGCGAAAACTAGCTAGTTCCTCGGAAGTTGCGTTGACCTTTTCAATGTAATACTCGATTTCCTGTGGGCTGAGCGGTCCTTTGAACGAGGTATACCAAGAAAAAAATCCAAGGTAGGTTGCTGCGATTACCAACCAAGTCCATTTGGTAATACTCATTTCCTGTTACTCCATAATTCAGAGCCATGACAGCAGAATCTAGCAGGGATGCTCGACTGGCGAATACTGTTAGTTGTATCAGTAGATCGACGCATCGTTTTCGTCTAGCTGTTTGTGAAGACGCTTATCAGGGTGCACGGGAAAACCGTCCATTGGTGTCCACAGCGACAAGTGCCGTCTGGAATAAAATGCTTGCCATAATCACCGTACTATTTTTTATAAAGTAGATATCTGAGCGAGTCTTACTTGCTGGCAGGATCAAGTGCTTCGACCGCGACGCTATTATATTAGCATTACCTATGTCAAAATAAAACGAAGAGACGGATAGGCTGAAACTGTGAAAGTTTCGGTAGCGAGATGCTAGCTGAACAAGATGAGAAAGGAGAATCAGATGAGTCATACAAACAGACAGTGGTTACTGAGAGAACGCCCTATGGGATTGGTGGGGCCGGAGCATTTTGAGCTGGTGGAGTCGCCGCTGCCGGAACCTGATCTGGCTTCGGGTCAGGTGCTTCTGAAGACCCTCATGCTCAGTTTCGAGCCCGCCATGCGCGGCTGGCTGGACGATAGGCCCAGCTACGTGCCCCCGGTTCGAATCGGTGAGCCCATGCGTGCCCCCGGCGTGTGTCAGGTGGTCAGCTCGGATAATCCCCAGCTGCCTAAAGGTACACTGGTGCAGGGAATGGCAAACTGGCAGGAATACAGTATTGGCGACCCGTCAGCCGCCTCATCACCGAGAGCACTGCGGGAGGGTACGCCCCCTAATCTCGCCCTGGGTGTTTTCGGTGGCACAAGCCTGACGGCCTATTTTGGACTTCTTGAAGTGGGTCAACCGCAAGCGGGTGAGACTGTACTGGTGTCCGGTGCTGCTGGTGCAACCGGAAGCGTTGTAGCGCAGATCGCCAGGATCAAAGGGTGTAACGTGATCGGCATTGCCGGTGGCCGAGAGAAGTGCGAATGGCTAATCGAGGATTGTAAAGTCCATGCGGCGATAGACTACAAATCCGAAGATCTGGACGGTCGCCTGCGCGAGCTTTGCCCCAAGGGCGTCGATATATTCTTCGACAATGTCGGAGGTGAAACTTTGCAGACCACTCTCAACCACATGGCGGACTTCGGTCGAATTGTGGCTTGCGGTTGCATTTCCAACTATAACCTTGAAAGTCCACCGCCTGGGCCAAACAACCTGAACTTGATGATATCCCGAAGCCTGCGGATGCAAGGTTTCGTGATGATGAATTATATGGCTCAGGCAGGCAGGGCCCTGAAGGAGCTTTCTGGATGGGTCAATACCGGTGAGATCGCCTGGCGGGAGGACATTCAGGAAGGTTTTGAAAACATTCCCGCAGCGCTACAACGACTGTACACCGGCGCTAACGAGGGTAAACAGTTACTGAAAGTGTCGGATCCACAATAGAAGACTAACTTAGCGGTATCGTTTTATGATTCCCGGTGTCCCGCGTTGATGATGAGTAGCTCCTAAGTTTCAGATACATACACTCGACAAAGCGCTCCTTGCGGCTCACTAGCGACATAGAAATCACACTTGAATCCAGGACGTGCTCGTATGCGTCAGTGTGCTTTAGATTTTTGAACTGCGAAGTACAGCAGTGCTGCTAGTGCTATGAGTGCGGGAAGCGCTCCTACGAACGCCGGGGGCGTGTACGCATAGTGGTCGGGGGACAAGGGATGCATTATTTGCACCATGCAGATAAAGAACTGCTGCATCAGCATAAGCGCTAGCATCAGCGGGATGAGGCTGCGGTAACGCCAAAGCACCAGAGCGTTGAGGACGGCGAAACTCATTTGAAACGCCCCTCCGCCCGATTGCAGCATGTAGATCACGTCGTTTGGACTGGGTGTGCCTTCAAAAACTATGATGCTGGCGATGGAGTTAATTCCCCCGTCCGGAAGTAGGAGATGAACTGCGCTTCGGAGGAACCCAGCAGCAAGGAAAAGGCAGAACCCGTATAAAACAACGGTCCCACAACGGTACTCATTGTCGGCCGTTTTGGGAAAAATGATGTCGCGGGTTGATCTCACGGATTTTCACCTTCAGCTTTGAGTTTTGGGCGATATTTTGTGCTCTTTCCCAACGCTATCGCCACTTCTTCATAATTTTCATAAGACGACTTAAAAAACGAGTGATTTAATATGCATTCGGCAACAAGCACATTACTTTTTTCTTCGTATACCTTTGTCAATGTCCAACTGGATTCTACACGACGGCTCTCGGCTAAATGAATAACTTCACGCTGTAGCCGGTAAGGGTGATTAACGAACAAAGGTCCATTTATCAATTTAATTTCTTGATCTACAAATAACCCGACGGCGGGACCTTTACGAGGTATTTCGGCTTTGCGGGCGGAGTATTCAGTGAGCACACTGATCATTTCAAACGGGATTATCGCTTGCCCCCAGGGGGATTGGCTACCGCCCTCATTTGTGTACCAGGATGATTGTTCGGTTATTTTTTTGATTTTCTCATTCAGGCTAAATGGATAGAGATCACCCAGGTGCTGATCGAAACCCATCACCACATGCTCATCCTGTTTGCCTTTCATGCCGACATGTTGCTCCGCCAGAATCACCAGTTGCTCCGAAGGGCGTAGCTTGGCGCGCCGGCGATCCAATTCAGATTCCGAATGATTCGGACCGATGCTGGCGCTGCCTTGCAAAACCGGGGTGCCGTCTTTTTTTTCAGCCCAAATTACCGCGCTCTTCTTATCGTCGGCAGGCGTCGCGAACGCGCGAACTTCCTCACCTTCGATCACCATATTCTGGTAGTGGACACTGATACAGCCGTTCGCAAACCAGGCTCCACCAAACAAATCAAACAATAAAGGGTCGAATTGACTGAAGTGGGTTGGACCCTCGATTGGTGCGCCGGAGAAGCCAAGATTATTCGCCATACTCTCATCGTGAATAGACGCGTGTCCTTCATAGGTCTGGTCCTGCAACATTTGACGCGGATGACGCAAGGGACCACAGAGGGTAATTGCTGTTTTAAATGCGGTCATAGGTAGCGTTTCCATTTGTGGTGAATCAGTGAAAAATTCCGGGCTGCCGTATTAATCAGCTTGTTATCTGGGGTTTGATTTAGTTCCGTGGTCATTAAGTCCTGATTATCAGCAATTTTCGCAGTATCGCCTCACATTCTGCCTGTTTCATCAGCCGAGGTACCGGGTACTGTGGGTGGGCTTCTGCAAGGGCACGCTTCGCCAGGTTGGGTATATCGGATGCCTGCAACTGCACGATACCGGTTGGGATATCCATATTCCGGTTCATCTCCCTCACCTTATCTATAAAACGCAGAGACAAGGTCTCGACAGACTCATCATAGCGACCCAGACCGCCAATAATCGCAAGTTTTGATAACTGCGCCTCGCAGTCTAGACGACAAAAATCCAGTATCAAGGGCAGAATAACGGCATTGGCCAGACCATGTGGTACGCCATAGAGTCCGCCGAGATTGTGGGATATGGCATGAACATAACCCACCATTGCGCGGGTAAAGGCCAAGCCCGCATGGTGTGAGGCCATTGCCAGATTTTGGCGGCGGTCCAAATCCGTACCATCGCGATAGGAGGCTTCTAGGTCTCGAAGGATAATTTTTACGGCTTGCTCGGCGTGTGAGTTGGTGTAATCGGAAGCCCAATTGCCGATGTAGGACTCCACCGCGTGAGTGAGAGCATCCATGCCGGTGGACGACGTAATGTGTGGTGGCAGCCCAACCATCAGTTCAGCGTCCAACACGGCGCAGAGCGGAACTAAATAAGGACTGGCAATACCGAATTTCTCGTGCCTCTCCGGATCGCTCACCATTGCCCCGAGTGAACACTCCGACCCTGTACCTGCTGTGGTGGGTACTGCGAACAATGGCGATAGCGGCCCAGAAACTTTCATGCCACCTTGCATCTGGAGCACGGTCTTTTTTGGGTTACCTATCCTTGCGTTTATAACCTTCGCACAGTCCATTGGCGAACCACCGCCGAAGGCGACGATACCACCGCATCTATTCGCCTGGTAAATCTCAACACCCGATTCAATGTTTGCAATCGTCGGGTTGGGTTGCACTTCGTCGTATACGGTGCATTTGATATCGGCTTGTTCCAATGCTTCCACCAGCGGGTCTATCAAGCCAATGCTCGAAATCCCCTTATCAGATACAAGCAATACGCTTCGAACACCCCTCGATTTAATAAGCGCTGGCAGCTTCTTTATACTACCCGGTCCGCTGAGTAATTTTGGCTCTGGAAGATCCATCCGGGCAAACATAAAGCCGATAAATTTGCTCAACCTTCGAATAAAAAATTTTTTCACCAGCCACATTTGGTTACCTTTTCTTGTCTGTTATTGAGGTTGAATTCGCTGCTGAGATGTCAGATCAGCTCACGGTATTTGGGTTTTTTAATATTATAGCGTAGGGTATGCTAATACTTTCAGCGACACAATTAGGTGGCCAAAAGGGAGGCAACAATGACCAGGGCCTCGAATAAGCCGATCTACACCCTCTATGGCTCCTACGCCTCGTACGCAACAGCAAAGCCGCGTAGCTATTTAAGAAAAAAGGGAATTCCTTTTGTTGAGCGTGTGCCCGGCACGCCTCGGTTCCGCGAGTATGTCCGCAAAACCAGCGATAATCACCGCATACCACAGATCGAAACGCCCGACGGCCAGGTGATACAGGACAGCATCGCGATCTTTGATGCTCTGGAATCGCAGTTTCCTGAGCCTCCAGCCTATCCGCCGGGCATTCGTCAACAAATCGCTGCGCGCCTGTTTGAGTTTTTGATCGATGCCACACTAGGACGTTCTGCCTGGCATTACCGTTGGAATTACAAGGACGATAATTACGACTTTGTCGGTCGAGAATTCGGCCGCTCATTCTCTCCTCATGGCGCCGATGAAGAACTCGCTCATTTCGGTGAGGTCATTGCCGAGAGAATGAATGGGTTTCGAACGTCGATTTTTGCCGATACTCCAGATGTAAGGCCGTTATTCGATGTGCTGTATCTCGATGCCTTGAAAATTCTGGAAGAACAATTCCGGCTATACCCTTACTTGTTCGGCGGCTTACCGAGTATTGCAGACTACATATTGATGGGCCCCTTATTCGGTCACTTTGGCCGTGATCCTGTGCCCTCGAATATCATGAAGCTAAAGGCCCCGCGGGTATTTCGCTGGACCGAGCACATGAATACTCCTGAAATTGTCTCGCCCGAGCATCATGATGTTCGTCAAGCGTATTTAGCTGATGACGAGATTCCAGAGGGCACATTGGCATTCCTTTGTTTCTGCCTCGAAAATTATTCTGCCGCGATACTTGAATCGGTGGATTTATTCAATGACTGGGCAATAGCGCAAACGCGAAAATCCTCCGGTGATCTGCTGTCCGACAGACCGAAAGACCATGAACCCATTATCGGTCGCTTCACCACGCGTATTCGCGGTATATCAATTCAGCAATCGGTAGCCACTAATGAAATATGGGTCATTCAGCGAGTTCTGGACTGGATAGACGGACTCTCTAAGAGTGAAAAAGAAATTTGCCGGCGACTGCTGGTCGAATGTGGGGGCGCAGGGATAGTTGATCTGAAGCTGGAACGCCGATTGACTCGGGTTGGGACCTACATGGCGTTCGAGTAGGTTAGGCGGCACACTAGATTTTTAATCAAGTTAGATATTTTTGTTACGTCACGCGTTCAGATTGATGGATAATCACGCTGATAAAAAATATTGGTCCCAACCGAGAAGTCTCTGCCGTTGTAGTTCCAGTCAATGTGTTCATATTGCGCAACGGCCGCATAAGCCCCATCTGTAAGTAACAGCTTTTAGGAGGTATGGTTAATCGCGGTGCTGGCTTTTTATCGACGAAATAGCGCAGTGAACGATCAATCATTACAGCAGCGATGTGAGGGACGGCGAAGGACTACCCCGACTGTTCTGCGGGGCATCCCCTCGGCACCGATGAGGTAGTTTCGCGAGTAAGAGATGAAGCACAATGGCCAATCAATCCCTGAGTATGAAAATGATCCGTCATCATGGGATTGCTCTAGCTATGTCCTACTGTTCAAAGAGCGTGCGCACAATCTGGCCACCTTGTCCCCTTTATCCCATGGTTATTCAACATTGAACGGCCTCGTTACTGTTAATAAAAAAGGCTTCGTCAGAAGCTGTAACCCAAATCAATTCCATAGGTACGCGGTGCATTGTATTGGCCAGCTACGTTGCCTAGGTTGTCGGTAATAAACTGGCCGCCCCCGATATAGCGATCATTGGTGAGGTTGTTGCCCCATAAGCGTATGCGCCACGATTCGTTGTTCCAGGTGAGGCTGGCCGATAAATTTTCTCGATTCTGTTGGTAAGCTCCGCTGACGCAGCTACCCCTGTCCTGGCAATAATCTACGGAATCACGATAGTTGTATGAAATTTGGGGAATCAGCATGCCATCGCCAAGCGAAAACTTCGTTTGGGCACCCAGCGTGTAGCTGTATTTTGCCAGTCTCGGTAGATTTTCGTCCGAGCGATCGATAGAGCAGATGTCCAACGGAGCTGCTGGAGCTAGTGAAACACAATCTAGTCCCAGCTGCGCACCGGTCCCTAGGGTCAAGATCTGTGTATCGTCGAATTCATCGATCTCACCGTCGTTCAATGTCAGGTTGGCGGTTAATTCAAGGTTGCCCCCTGGCAGCCAAACAGTCTCAATCTCTAGCCCCATTACCGAAGAGGCCTTAGCATTGATGGGCACACCCATAGGTGTGCCCGTATTGGGATCAAGAGTCACGCTGGTCAGCTGACGATTGGTGTAGTCCATATAGAACAGTGCGGTGTTGAGAGATAGCGTGCTGTCCAGTCCAATCAGCTTCGCTCCAAGTTCATAGTTTTGCACGTTCTCTGGTTTAAAAGCCCCTAACTGACCGCTTAGTGGATCAAGCTGATCCGATACGCCACCCGACAAATAGCCTTCTGAGTAAGTGAGGTAGGCGCTACCGGTCTCCACCCAGCCGGCAGTATCAAAGGCGTAGCTCAGGCTGACCATTGGTGTCCATTCATCGTCTTCCACGGAGCGGGTTTGGTTGTCCTGTGGGTTATTTGATAGCACCCAATCATGTGCAATATTGAACGATCCAGTTCCTCCTGGTAGCAGCCAATTACCGGGCCCTACAGGCATTGCCGGTGGGTTCCCCACCGAGGTGTCAGGAACAAATCGCGTGCGGCGAAACTCGCGGGTTTCATCGGTGTATCGGATTCCGGCGCTGAGGGTCCATTGATCTGCAAGCTCCCAGTCAAACTGAGCATAGGCCGCCTTCGATTCATTATCTGATTCGACATCCAGCAATGAAAAGTTGTAAAGCATGAAGGGCAATGGCAGGCCAGGGAAATTATTCGTGCTCAAGGGGCCTTGCCCGCTTGCCAAGTTTACTTTGCCATTTTCCTCGAAGTAAAACAGTCCGGCTGCGAAGCTCACAGTGTCATTCAAGGTGCTGCCGGTTAACTGGAGCTCCTGACTAAAAATATCGGTCTGTAATCCCAGTGCCGATGGATAAGACGCGCCTGCAGTGAGAAGCGGTATACCGACCGCGTCGACGTCAGTAGGTCCTTCACTTTCGATGTCCCGCCAGGTGGATATACTTTTAAGGCTCATGTTGTTGCTGAGCTCCCATTCCACGGTGGCAATACTCTGATCGACTTCTTCTCTGGTATTTGGAGTTACGTAGTCGTTTATTACTGTATCGATACCTAATGCGCCGTTATCCGCGCAATGCTGTGCGTAAGTTTTACCTGTAGTCATCATCAGAATCGGGGCTAACATCCCAGCCAGATAGCCGGACCCCACTTGGTTAATCGGATTGCAGTTTTGACCAAACCCTGCCTGGTCTGTTTCACTGTAGCTAAGGTTGAGGTCAATAGTGAGTGAGTCTGTGGGCAGCCACTGCAATTGACCGCGGCCACCTACACGATCTTCCTCATTCCGCTCGCTACCATCCCAGGCGTTTTTGACGTACCCGTCACGATGTACGGACCAGATCGAAAAACGGGAATTCAGGCTACCCTCTATCAGCGGCACGTTGAGAGTTCCCCTAAAATCCTCTCGCCCATGGTTGCCCATACGGACTTCTAAATCGCCCTCCCAAGCGTCCACGGGCCGGTTAGTTGTGTAGATGATGGCTCCGCCTGTGGTGTTTTTGCCGAATAAGGTTCCCTGAGGGCCGCGCACAACCTGCACGTTGGCTATATCTACGTTATCTAGGAGACCGCCTTGCATGCGTGAGAGGTAAGCTCCATCAACGTAGATACCGACTCCAGAGTCATAATTGATCGAGGGATTGCGTGCACCCACGCCACGGATGTAGATCTGCGCTTGCGCATCAGTCGCCACGTCTAGGTTAGGTATTACTCGCGCGAGATCGGACAGATTGCGGAGCCCTTCGGTACGCAATTGATCGCCACTTAGTGCCGATATTGCCAGCGGTGCGTCTTGCAGTGTCTCCTGCCGTTTACGAGCGGTCACTACAACTTCCTCAAGGGTCGCGGTCTGTGCGGCAGAAGGCAGAGGTAACATGCTCGTGCTTGCTGCGATGGCGCAACACATTGCGTACGGCGAAAGGGTGGTTAGGATTCTATTGTTAAACATAGCTAATTCCTCCTGAAGGAAGGGAAGTTAGGGCATTGAAGAGTTGCTCGCTCAGGATTTGTCTGAGCTCTTGTACCGATGTCACAGCGGATTGCCACCCAGAACGGCGGGTGTCTCACAATATGTCGTTAAAATGTAGCTCTGGTGGTTTTTAATCCTCTGGGAGAGTGCCTCTGCAATTACCGGGATCTCTGAATTCATTGCGAAGTACTCCATCGCTTTTTTGTTTTCTTGAGTCAGTGGCATGATCTCCGGTGGAGGAGGCAGTATCGAAATACTCATTGTCGCCCAGTAAATGTCAGCGGCGGTTAACTCCTTACCGACGAGATAGCGAGAGCCACATTGTTCTTGCGCGTCGAGGCGCCGATCGATCAGTCTGACTACGGCGGCTACCTTACCCGGAGCCTCGGCAGAAGCCGCGTCGCTATAACCATATTTTCTTCCCAATGGAGTATCGATCATGATTCTCATATTCCAGACCATACCGTCCTCAGCCATTACCACGGCGCATAGGCCGAGGGCTTCACTGCGGAGCTCGAAATCATCGGGAATCAACGAGGGGGAGTCCGGGGTGCCGATTCGCTCGGCTAGCGCAAGTTGTTCAATCCAGACGTTTCTGGGCCGCTCCTCATTGTGAAACATTGTGGGCAAGCCGGTTTGGCTTGTAAGCTCATATAACCTTTCCTGTCGATCCTTACCGGTGGCCTTGTCAATGCCCATGTGTGGATGCATTACACGGATCAGCGGCACGCCCTTTACAAAACAGATGTTCTTTAGGGCCTCAGAAAATACAGCCGGCATTCCAGGGACGAACGTGACTCTGGTGCCGGTTTTCATGGCTGCAGCTTCCTCTAGGCCAATGAAGTCTGGACCAGATGAGGTCTGCACTGCATTTGAAAGTCGCTCGTTTTTTGCCATGTTGCGGCACTCTTTATGAGGTTTCCGTTATCGTTATAAGATTGTTATAGCATTAGGTATGCTAATAATTCAACATAAGTAAGAATATATATGACTTTCAGAGAATAATGGGATTGTGTATGACAATATCTGCCGAGCCAACATCAACGCGTAGAGCGGAAGAAAACCTTCAAGTAGCGAAGAGATTGCTGACCAGCCTGCTGAACGCAGATAAGGATCAAGCCATAGGTCTGATAAACGAAAACTTTGAAATGATGTTGCCAGTGTCAGTAAGCCCCAGACCGATATGCGGCATTGGGGCCTTCGGGAAGTATGTTGAGGCGGCGGCGAAAGTGTTTGTCGACGGAGCAGTATTTGAAGAGATAAACGCTGTTACGCTGAGGGACACCGTGGTTTTGGAAGTTAAGGTCATTGGGCGGGCGAAATCAGGACGCCAATACGAAAACCTTTATGTTCACTGGTTTGAGTTGGAGGCGGGTAAAGTATCTCGCTGGCGTGAATATGTTGACACCAAGCGTGCTATGGAACTGTTGTCATAGCAATTGCTGGGGTTCAATAGGTCTAACCGTGCACGAGCTATATCAGGATGCTCTCTTATAAGGGGGTCTCATGGTCGCCGCAATTTTAGACACAAACTTTGATGTGGTGAAGATTGACTTGGCATGACTGAAGTTCTTAAAGCCGTCGTAGCCATGGTATGAACCCATACCGCTGTTCCCGATGCCGCCAAAGGGCAAGTCCTCCTGGCCCACGTGCATTATGACGTCGTTTACGGTAACTCCGCCCGAGGTTGTTTGTGTCAGCACCCTCTTTTCTTCCGCCTTGTCCTCACCAAAGTAATACAGTCCGAGCGGCCGATCTTTACCGTTCACATAATCCAAGGCTTCGTTGACGTCCCTATATCGCTTTATTGGGAGTATGGGGCCGAAGATTTCGTCTTGCATGATGTGCATGTCCTCGCTTGGGTCTAGTACCAATGTGGGAGGGATGCGGTGATGTGCCTGCTGAGAGAAATCTTCTTTCGCGGGGTTAAGCTCAAACAGACTCGCTCCTTTCGCCTTTGCATCCTCAAGGTAGCCCTGCAGTCGCTGGTAGTGGCGCTCGTTCACGATGCTGGTGTAGTCAGGATTATCCTTAATCGTTGGAAACATTCTGGACACGCAGGCACGCGCGTGTCCGACAAATTCATCACAGCATTCTTCCGGTAAATAAACGTAGTCCGGGGCCAGACATATTTGCCCGGCATTCATTGTCTTTCCTGCAATGATGTTGGCAGCAGCCAGCTTGAGATCCGCAGATCGACCGATAATCACCGGTGATTTGCCACCAAGTTCCAGTGTTACGGGAACCAGATTCTCTGCTGCCGCCTTCATAACGTGCCTGCCGATCGATGTGGCGCCCGTAAAAATCAGATGATCGAAAGTAAGTCGAGAAAAAGCGGTACCAACTTCAGGACCCCCGGTAAATATGGCGACTTCCTCCTCGTTAAATTCCTCGCTGAAGATGCTTTTCATTAGCTCCGATGTTTCTGCCGTGTATTCAGATGGCTTGATCATTGCGCGGTTGCCGGCGGCGAACACTCCTGCAAGCGGACCGAAAGTGAGTTGAACCGGGAAGTTCCAGGGACTTATACAGCCGACCACGCCGAGAGGCTGGAATTCGAGGCGCGCGCGCGCTCCAAGCACACCCAGAGGAAACATAACCTTGCGTTTTTCTGGCTTCATCCAGTTTTTCAAATGTTTCCTGGCGTATTTTAATGGCACGATTGAGCCATCAATGTCGGTCTGTTTGGATAGTTCCCAAGAGCGATGTCCAAAGTCGGCGGCCATGGCGTCACTAAGACGGGACCCATGTTTCTTGAGTATGTTGATCGCCCGATCAATTCGATCGATTCTTGCTTCGGCACTGACAATACCTTCAGCTAAAAACGCTTTTTTTTGCCGGTCAAGTGCTAATTGCATGTCTTCATATATCGGCTCTGGCATGAAGTTCCCCTGTGCTTGTTTAGCTGCATTACTGAGTAAGGTTCTGCGTATTTGAGTGCCGTTTTCAAGGTCATACGACCGCCCCTGCCTAAGACCATGGGCATAGCGACCAGGGCGTGTATTGCGGTGATCCGCGTGGTCAAGAACCGTGATCCATAGGCTTTTTTTTCCAACCTTAATGATACTCTAATAAAATAGCACTACATATGCTATAACTATTTTTTGTAACGTTGGTAGTTGCCAAGCGGGGCGTTAATGCGCTGGCCAAGCATAGATAAAATGGGAACAGTAGTGAAAGGATCAAACACAATACAGTTAATTGGTGCCATAGGCTCACCGTATACCCGCAAGATGCTTTCCCTGCTGCGCTATCGCAGAATTCCGCATAAAATCACTTGGGGACAACCCGAATTGGTAATTCCTACCCTAGGGCTTGAGCTACCAAAACCGGTACTGCTGCCGACATTTATATTGCCCGACGAGGACGGTGAATTGGAAGTAGCGACCGACTCTACCCCCCTAATCAGGCGATTGGAAGCTATTAGCCCGGACCGCTCAGTTCTTCCTGCCGACCCGGCACTAGCCTTTATCGACTATTTGCTGGAGGACTTTGCGGATGAGTGGGTCACCAAATATATGTTCCACTATCGCTGGCATTTTCAAGCGGATATCGGTAATGCCGCTACGTTATTGCCCCTGCATTTTCGTGTGAATCTGCCCTTTGAGCAGCACGAACAAATGAAGGAGATGATACCCGAGCGTCAGATTAGTCGCTTGTATGTAGTTGGTTCCAATGATGTGACAGCCCCGGTTATCGATGCCAGCTACCGGCGTTTTCTGCAGGCGATGGAGGCCCATCTGCAGGCCCAGCCATACATGCTGGGCAACCGTCCCGGTGCGGCTGACTTTGCCATGTTTGGTCAGTTGACCCAATTGGTCGGCTTTGATCCCACGCCAAGAGCTATCGCTCATCAACTATCGCCACGCACAGTTGCGTGGACGTCACTGATGGAAGATTTAGGTGGTTTGGAGCTGGGCGCCGATGATTGGAATAGCAGCGATCAGATGCCAGCTACATTGCGCGGCATTTTGACGGAAGTAGGCAAAATGTACGTGCCGACCTTACTGGCCAATAGCCAGGCTTTTCAGTCGGGCGAGAAGAGTTGGGAAGTGGAAATCGATGGCTCGCGCTGGACGCAACCGACGTTTCCTTATCAAGCGAAATGCCTCAAGTGGATTAAAGAAGAGTATCGAGCGCTTGAAACTCAGGATCGAGCACGTGTCGATCGTATTCTTGCAGGTACAGGGTGCCAAGCCCTGTTTCTCGAGAGTGCGTGATGGGGCGCGGTAATAAACCACACTTCGTGAGTCGCGATGGAACCCGTCCGAGTCCTGAAATAACGTCAGCGGATAGTACTAGCTAAAGAGGTACAAAAATGGGTTTTGAATTGAGTGATAAGGGTCAGAGCATCAATGCGCAGCTTGAAGCGTTTATGCAGAAGCATATTTATCCACGCGAGCACGACTGGGCCGAGTGGTGTCTTGACCAAGATAATTTGTGGCAAACACCTCCCTGGTTTGACGAGCTGCGTGACCTGGCCAAAGCCGAGGGCCTGTGGAATCTGTTCCTACCCAACGAGTACCAACCCTGGAGCCCCGGCTTAACCAACGTGGAGATAGCGCCGCTGTTTGAAACCATGAGCAGGGTGGTTTGGGCGCAGCAAGTGTTTAACTGCAATGCGCCGGATCGGGGGAACATTGAAGTGCTGGCGAAATACGGCACAGCTCACCAGCAACAGCAGTGGCTCGAGCCACTATTGGCTGGCGAAATTCGCAGTGCCTATGCCATGACAGAGCCTCAGATTGCCTCCAGCGATGCAACCAATATGGAGCTGGAGATCAAGCGCGATGGTGATGAGTACGTCCTTAATGGCCGCAAGTGGTGGACCACTGGAGCCATTAATCCGCGCTGTAAGATTATGTTGGTAATGGGTAAGTCCAATCCGGAAAACCCACGTCATAGGCAGCACTCGACCATTTTGGTTCCTCGTGACACACCAGGGATAACGCTCGAGCGGCCCCTTCGCGCTTTCGACAATCTGCATTCGCCCGGCGGTGAAGCGGAGCTACTGTTCGAAAATGTGCGCGTACCGTTGAGTAATATGATTAAAGGCGAGGGCTGCGGCTTTGAAATTGCTCAGGGTCGCCTCGGCCCTGGCCGCTTCCAGTATGCGATGACCTTAGTGGGGAATGCACAGCGCTGCTTGGAGCTAATGTGCGCTCGTGCCGATGCGCGCGTGGCCTTTGGTGAGAAATTGAAGAAGAAAACCAGCGTTCAGCACGAGATTGCCCGCAGCCGTTGTGATATCGAGCAGGCCCGTTTATTGACCATGCAGGCCGCGAGCGTTATGGATACCGAGGGTGTTGAGGCGGCGAAGCCCTACATCAGCATGGTTAAAATTGTTGCTCCAAATATGGCTCAGCAGGTGGCAGATCGCGCCATGCAGGTGTTTGGCGGCATGGGCGTTTGCCAGGACACAATAATTCCCGAGGTCTTTACCCATGCCCGAATCTGCCGCATTGCCGATGGGCCAGATGAGGTGCATATGTCACAGTTGGCTAAGCTGACGATGCGCGACTTGGCAGGCTGATATGGGTGTTATGGCTTACTCTCGAGAAGTGTTGCGGGTTTTGTGGGAATTTGCGCAGATAGTGCCGGTTTTGGCCGGCAAAAAACCCAAAAGGGATGAGAAGGCGTCGCTGGCTACTGTATTTGAAGATTCAGTGGCGCGCAGTCCAAACAATATTATGTTGCTGTTTGAGGGGCGTAAGTGGACTTACAGCGAATTCAATGCCGAGGTTAACCAATTAGCGCATCTGCTGGCGGCGAGGGGTGTCAAACGGGGTGACTCCGTGGCGGTGCTGATGGAAAACCGCGCGGAGTTCATTCTAGTTCTGTTGGCGCTCGCCAAACTGGGCGCGCCCGGCAGTCTTATTAACAATAGCCTTAGCGGTAGTGCCCTCGTGCACTGTTTCAAGGAGACCAGCACCACGGTATGTATTGTGGGTGCCGAGCGCTCAGATACTTTGGCAGAGATTATGCCTGAACTAGAGCGGTGCTTGAGCTTGCAGGCTGGTCGCGACTACTTTTGGGTGCCCGAGGTGGGCGAAACAGCCAATTATTACTCCTGTCCGGATTGGGCAGAAAATATTGCCCTTACGGTGGCGAACATGCCACAAGATAATCTGCCGGTAACGCGAGAGATTACCGCCAATGAGACAGCAATGTATGTCTTTACCTCCGGCACTACGGGGTTGCCCAAGGCTTCTGTGCAGCCTCACTTTAAATATCTTGTGGTGGCCAGCGTGATTAGCAAGCTTGGTTTTCGGATCAAACCTACAGACCGGGTTTACCTCTGCCTGCCACTCTATCATTCTACGGGCATGATGCCCGGGTTTGTTAGCTTTATGGCACACGGGGCCTCAATTTTTCTGCGCCGCACCTTTTCAGCCTCGAGCTTCTGGCCTGAGGTACAAGAATACCAGACCAATTGTTTTGTCTATGTCGGTGAACTTTGCCGTTACTTGGCAGATCAGCCGGAAACCTTGGCCGAGAAAAACAACCCCCTGATGAAAATGATGGGCAATGGTCTGAGGCCCGATGTGTGGAACCAATTTAGGAGCCGCTTTCGCGTGCAGCGCATTTGCGAGCTATACGGCGCTAGTGAAGGCAATTTCTCGTTTTTAAATATTCTTAATAAGGATAAAACGATCGGTGCTGCACTCAGCCCGGTTGCTCTAGTGCAATACGATATTAAGAACGACAGTCTTGTCCGAAATGGCGAGGGATATTGCATCGAAGTGCCGCTGGGCGAGCCGGGCCTATTACTGGGTAAGATCACGCCCGAAACTGAATTTGAGGGCTATACGAGCTCCGAGGCGACTACCAGCAAAATCGTGGAAAATGTCCAGACCGATGGCGACCGCTGGTTCAATAGCGGAGATTTGGTGCGACAGATCGATGTCGGTTTTGCATTGGGTTTTAAACACTTCCAGTTCGTGGACCGCACGGGCGATACCTTCCGCTGGCGAGCCGAGAATGTATCTACCAACGAAGTGGCGGAGGTACTCAACTCCCACCCTCAAATTACGATGGCTAATGTTTACGGCGTGGAAGTGCCAGGTGTTGAGGGCAGAGCCGGCATGGTGGCCTTTCAGTTGGAGGGAAGGGACGAAGCGGCAGCAGAACTGGACATCAATGCGTTCCAGTCTCTGGTGGAGCGAGAGCTGCCTGGTTACGCACAACCGGTTTTTATCCGCGTGCTTACCAGGGTGACGACCACGGCAACGTTCAAGCTGCAAAAAAACCAATTGCGTGAAGAGGCTTATCATCCGGACAGGGTCGATGATGACACTATTTATGTCCGTAAACCGCGTAGCGAGGGTTATGAATTACTGGACGCCGACTTTTATCAGCAAATAGTGGCAGGTAAATCGGGCTACTAATAGTCAATAATTATTATCCACGGAGACATCAAATGAACCTTTTTGACTTAAGTGGCAAGGTCGCCTTGATAACCGGATCCTCGCGCGGGATTGGTAAAGCGATTGCAGAGCAAATGGCGGCGCATGGAGCCAGGGTCGTAATTTCCTCGCGCAAGGCAGTGGCCTGCGAGGAAGTAGCGGAGGAAATTAATGCTGTACACGGTGACGGCGTCGCTATTGCTGTGCCCGCGAGTATTTCCTCGAAAGAGGAATTGCAGCGGCTGGTAGAAGCAACGAGACAGCAGCTGGGTGAAGTGGATATTTTGGTCTGTAATGCAGCTAGCAACCCTTACTACGGTCCGATGGAAGGCATTTCTGATGACCAATTTGAGAAAATTCTCTCTAACAATGTGATCTCCAATCACTGGCTTGTTCAAGAAGTTGCTCCGAGTATGCGGAGACGTAAAGGGGGATCCATCATTATAGTGTCGTCCATTGGCGGCATGAAAGGCAGTACGACAATTGGTGCTTACAACATATCGAAAGCGGCTGATTTTCAGCTTGCGCGTAACCTGGCGACGGAATTTGGGCCGGATAATGTCCGCGTTAATTGTATCGCGCCAGGCCTTATTAAAACAGATTTTGCTCGAGCCCTCTGGGAAGACCCGAAAGTGCTTGAGCGCGTTACTGCAACCGCACCCTTGAAGCGTATCGGTTTGCCAGAGGAAGTTGCTGGGACCGCCGTTTTTCTCGCTGCACCGGCAGGTAACTTCATCACGGGGCAAAGCATTGTCGTCGATGGTGGTGTTACGAGCGCCTGAAAGGTAGGGCTTCTGTTTAATGATGTTCCCCCGGCCCATAGCGCTATGGAATGCGGGCAGTCTTCATAGGAATTGATTGGTTTATGCTTCCTACTTTTTAAAGATATCTGGGATGTCGTCGTCCTCAAATTGCTTTCGATCGATTCTGCGCATGAGGTCTGTAGGTGTGAGGTACAAAAGGTCTTTCAACCACGTTTCTGTATAAAACCAATCAGGATTAACTGAGGCGATTTTTAGAATAGCTGATCGAATAATGTCGGCGTGTATCTCTATAATTGGAGTTTGGCTCATGCGAGTTACCTCATAAAACGGGTTGATGAAATTAGGTTTAGCTTTGCTAAATGCTACCGCTAGCGGTCGTCTCAGCATCGTCAGCACCCGAGTGATACTCCCCAGAAAGTACCTAAACGGCTATGACCTTTGGTGATTGCTTAAGAGAAAACCACCTATCTGTAATGAGCGGGCACACTTAGCCTTCTCAGGCTGAGTGGATTCTGACCTTCGGAGCCATGCCGTCGATTAAAACCATCGATGTAGTGTCACCAAATAGGTTGGGGGCGGTTGAGCGGTCTCCCCATTACGCACTGCCTCTTAACGCGGAGCCACTGACTAGCCACATCGACGACAGCCAGCTATCCGTGATTTACCGCTAGGTAGATCTCACTCGTGAAGACTTTTCTACTGAGGGTGTTCCTCTTACCCAACTGGGGTCATCGCCACACCCAACGCCTTCATGAGGCGAATCTTGGCTACCCTTTACAGTCATGTGTTGTAAGGCTGTGAGCTGAATCTCTCGAAAGATCTCAAGCGCAACTATGGTGAAAAAGGGACCGTATAGCGTTCCTGCAGGTCCCTTTCTTGGGATGAATTGACCCGACGCAATGAGCGCGTCGGCATGACAACGACAGAACCAGTCTAATGAGTCTCGAGTTCGAAATACCTCGCCACCCGTCGACTGATGATTCTTAAGGTAGGTCTCCCATCCAATGAAATGCTCTGTTGATTGGTCATTATCTCTCGCTGTAGTCATCCGATATCCCTCCATAAAAGCGCATTCCACGGCGCAACACTAAGATAGGAGGATGCGTTGGGAGGGAGTTATATCTCTCCTGACTTAGTTTGGAGTTGAAGAAATTTCCTCAGACTGTGTTCGGTGATTTTATCCGCTAGGTGCGCTAGAGCAGGATCTTCTTTGCACATTTTTTCGGCGATATAAGCGAGCTTTTTTCTGCCTGGAGCTGCGTTATTTGCTTCCACGTATGTTCGATAAGCCTCTTCTAACAGGACATCGAGCGCAGAGCTATCACGACGATTTTTCCGTCCCGTTTTTTGACGTTTATAGCGAGCAGGGATTTCATTTTCTGTGAGTTATCGAACGGCCTTACTGAGTTCGTAGGCGGTCATCTCCTCAAGATTTTCTATGCCTTTATGCCTTTCTAGGGTAGAGGTAACTCGCTACAACACGCGACGACTCAGCGAAAACGAAAAATAAAAGTCAGTAAAAACAGATGCTTAGAAGTTTGGTAGGACCAGCCAGATTCGAACTGGCGACCTCTACCATGTCAATATAGACGGGTGCACAAACGTACACAGCTCAACACAGATACTAACACTAGATGCGTCCATTGAGAGTCTTCAGCAGCGACTCCCCACAACAGGTGAGAACAGAGTGAAACGGTCCTCGCGTGCAGCTGTGTTTGATTTCCCCAAAAGATATTAGGACCCGCTTTTTAGAAAAGCTATTTGTTGATGTTTAGTTAACTTGCGATCCAGTTGCTAGGGGCAGTCTCTAACTGTAATTCTCGCAGGAGCGTCGCTCTAGCGGTTTTGCTGGAGTAGATTCTCTATTGCACCAAAGCGCCATTTGGCAACGCGCATCCGCCAGACGTAGAGCCTCCAAGCCATCAATTCCCGACACCGCCGCCGGCCGCCCCGACTGCAAGGCGTATACAAAATCCTCAAGTTCCCGACGATAGGCTGGCGGCGTGCCAACTCCGCGAAAAGCGATAGCCAGTAGCCTGTTTTTAGACTAGGGTGAGAGTGGGTTGGGGCGTTTATTCGTCTTATACTCCATCTTTGTCGATTTAGGCATAATCGCACCTGAGCAACCTATTACTGTAGAAGCCAACGCGGATGCTTGTAGAACAGCCGATGAAGCATGTGATCCGGCATGTCGCGCTGCTAGGTAACCCGCATTAAATGAGTCTCCCGCAGATGTGGTATCTACCACTTTTTCCGGTGGTACCGGGGGAATGTTCAATCGCTCGTCATCTACGAGCCCGCTGATATTTCCGGGTCCATTGGTAAGGATTATCTCGCTTATATTAAAAGCTTCCAGATGTTCAAGTGATTCATCAATGTTGTTGGTGCCAAATAGTGCTTGCTCATCGTCCTGACTGGATAGAAGGATGTCGCTGAGCTGGTAGGCGCAGGTTATTTGGTGTTTAGCCTGGTGCGTGTTTTCCCATAGGGTGGGTCGGTAGTTAGGGTCAAAGACAATGGTTTTTCCTGCTGCGTGCATATTCTCAGCCAGCGTAAACAGCTGGTTTCTGCTGTTCTGATCAAGGATAGCCAGGGTAATTCCACTAAAGAAGAAATAATCGGCCGTCATGGCCGCCCGATTCAACATAGAAGTATCGGCCAGTGTGAACATCTGTTTGGCTGCGGAATCAGAGCGCCAATAGTTAAATGTTCGTTCTCCCTGACTGTTGGTATGAACCATATAAAGCCCGAGCGTTTTGTCTGGCGTGCGAAACACATACTCGGAATCAATTCTTTCCAGGTTAAGAAAGTTGAGTAGATTTTGACTAATTGTATCCTCTCCGATAGCGGAGAAAAATTTTACCGAAGCATCGGGTTGCAGGCGTTTCAGGTATATTCCAAAGTTAATGACATCTCCCGCGAAGCTTGAAGTAAATCGGCTGCTCTCACCACGCAGTTCCACCATGCATTCGCCTGCACAGAGAATGTTCAGGGGATTTGTTTGCTTCATCTCAGGGCTCTAATTGTTTGCTGCAAGCGCCCGGATAACCCCGCGGACTTCCGCCAGGCCTTTTAACCGACCTATACCGGAGTAACCGGGATTTACGGTTTTGCCAATATCATCCATCATCTGGTGGCCGTGATCCGGGCGGATAAAGATGGCTGGCTCCTGCATGCTCCGCTGGCTCTCTTCTGCCAATAATTCCTTAATCACCTGCACCATATCAATATCACTATCCAGGTGGTTGGCCTCGTAGAAGGAACGCTGCTCTTCGGCATCCCGGCTAACCCCGCGCAAGTGGGCAAAGTGAATACGTGGGCCAAATTGCCGGGCCATGGCGGGTAGGTCATTGTCGGGCCGGCTGCTGTAGGTACCGACGCACAGCGTGATTCCATTGGACGGGCTGGGTAGCGCTTCGAACAGCAGCTCGAGGTCAGCGGCAGTGCATATAATTCTCGGCAATCCCAGCATATCGCGTGGTGGATCATCGGGATGGATCGCGAGCTTTACACCGAGTTTCTCCGCGCGGGGTAGTACCTGTGATAAAAACGCAAAAAGATTATTTCTGAGGGTATCGCTGCTCACGTCCTTATAGTGTGCGAGCATTTTGCGAAAATTATCAATATCATAGCTATCTGTCATCCTGCCAGGCAGGCCGGCAATTATGTTGCTAGTGAGTTCAGTTTTCTCATCAGCTGGCATGGTGTCGAAGATCTGTTTGGCTTCTGCAATTTCAGCCTCGCTGTAGTCTTCTTCAGCATTCTCGCGCTGTAGAATAAACAGATCGAATGCTGCAAATTTTTTCTGATCAAACCGGAGTGCGTAGGCGCCGCTGGGCAATTTATAGTTAAGATCCGTGCGGGTCCAATCGATCACCGGCATAAAGTTGTAGCAGATGGTCTTTATGCCACAGTGCGCCAGGTTCTCCATCGATGCGATCCAGTTATCCACGCAGGTTTGGTGACCGGGACGTGCCAGCTTGATGTCTTCGTGTACGGGAATGCTTTCCACTACGGACCATTTAAGCGGTGAGGCGCCGGTCGGAGTGGACTCAATCAACGCTTGGTAGTCCCGTATTGCCTCCACCGTCCATATTTGGCCGGTCGGGATCGAGTGCAGTGCGCTGACAATATCGGTCGCGCCCGTCTGTCGTATGTCATCAAGGCTGACCGGGTCGTTGGGGCCAAACCATCTCCAGGATTCACGCATAATTAGTTCTCTCTTTCCGACTCTAAAAAATTGGCAAGAGCCCCTTCTATACCCAAGGTTGAAATGGCTCGGTAGTAGTCCTTTACCCCAGTCAGAAAATCTGGTGTGTGAAAAAAATGGAATTTATCAGCGCCTGCCAGTGCAAGAATAGGTCTCGCAGGCGTTTCAATGGTGCGTTGCATCACCTCAGAAAACTCAGTCTTGAGGGGGTCGTTCAGATCTTCGCGATCTAAGGCGTCAACGATGTAGCGAGTCCATGCCGCGAGAGCGAATGCCAGATAAGATGTATCCGATCCCTGGTTCAACGCATCGTCGATACTTGGAAACCAGCGTTGCTGGATTTTTTGCGAGCTGTCGGAGCCTACCTGCAAGACTGTGTAGGGGAGGGCGCTGTTCTGAAACCGATCGAGCAACTGCTGAATGTACGCCATGCCGTCGCTTCCCGTGGGAATCTGTGTGGCCGGCAGTACATTCATGACTAATGCTTGGCGAACGAAATGAAGAATGGACGGTCGGCTTAGCGCTTCGTGGATGGTGCGATCTCCCGCCAGGTAACCGAGCGAAGAGATCATCGAGTGCCCAGCATTCAGGCAGCGAAGTTTCATTTGTTCGTAAGGGGCTATATCGCCAACGAACTGCGCGTCAACCTTATCAAATGGCGCCCTCTGTCCAGCAAAGTTATCCTCAATAACCCATTGGCTAAAAGGCTCTGCAGCGACTGGCCATTCATCAATCACACCCCAGTGATTAGCCACTTGCTGTTTAAGATTTTCGTCGGTTGCCGGTGAAACTCGATCTACCATTGAAGAGCTAAAAGCGACATTTTCTTTGGTCCATTGTTGGCTCTCTGAAGCATGAGCCTGTAATAGCAGTCTGACCCCTTCTTTCAGATGGTCGCCACCGCCTTGCATATTGTCACAGCAGAGAACCGTAAAGGGCGTTCCATTATTTTGGCACCGCTTAATGATGGCGGCAGCCAGATAGCCGTAGATGGTTTGGGGTTGCTCTAAAGATCCTAAATCCTGAATTATTCCTGGATGTTGTGAATCAAGTTCTCCCGAAGATAGGCAGTAGCCTTTTTCGGTAATAGTCGTGGTGACTAGCTGGGTTTGGTTATCGGCAACGGCATCAATAACCGCAGCGGGGTTTTCCGGTGCGACCAGAATTTCTTGAATGGCGCCGACAAGCCGGAAGGTTGTATCTGTACCAAGCGTTATCTGGGTATAGAGAAAGTCCTGGGGCGCCAGGGCATTCCGAATACCGGGAGATCGCATAGATACACCTGTAATACCCCATTCAGTTTCGCCTTTGGACAATAACTTGTCGCAGTAAATGGCTTGGTGGGTGCGGTGGAAATTACCCACCCCAAAATGAACAATACCTGCGGTTACCTTTGTTTTATCGTAGCTAAGGCTGGCTTCTTCAGGCAGGTTGTTACTAGAAAGTCTATTCATTACTAATTAAATAATCCCGGTAAAAAAAGTGTTGTAGCAGGTAGATAGGTGACTAATGCCAGCACAATTAGAAATGCCAAGTAGAAAGGCCATATAGAGCGTAAGGTGTCTTCGATGCGAATACCGCCTACGGCGCAGCCAACAAAAAGAACCGATCCAACCGGTGGGGTTACAACCCCGATGCCCAGGTTGAGAATCAGCATGATGCCAAACTGCACGGGATCCATACCGATACCGACCATGACCGGCAGAAAGATAGGCGTAGTAATAATGATTAGCGGCGACATATCCATAAAGGTACCCAACATCAATAAGATCAAATTGACGATGAGCAGAATCACCAAAGGATTCTCGGAAATAGCGAGCAAGGTGGTGGACAGTAACGTGGGCACTTCGGTCACCGCCAACAGCCAACCAAAGGCGGCCGCTGTGCCTATAATCATCAACACCATGGCTGTGGTTTTTACGGCATTGATGCTAGCCCTTACGAAGCCGGCCCAATCCAGCGATCGATACACCAGCACCGCTACAATAACTGTATAGATTACGGCGATAGCCGATGATTCTGTGGCGGTGAATACCCCTGAGAGGATGCCGCCTAGAATAATAATGGCCGAAAAGAACCCGGGTAGCGCACCGGCAAAATACCGTAGCACAACGCTCCAGCCGGGAAATTGGCCCTTGGGATAACCACGCTTCACGGCAACGAGGTAAGTAGCCAGCATCAGGCCGGTACCTAACAAAACGCCCGGTAAGATGCCTGCTAAAAATAACGAACCGATGGATACACCGCCACCTGCTGCGATCGCATAGATGATCATATTATGGGATGGCGGGATCAGTAGGCCGGTAGTAGCCGATGTTGCTGTGACATTGACGGCATAGTCGGCGTCGTAGCCCTCCTTTTTCATGATAGGTATCAGGGCCGAGCCCATCGCTGACGCGCTGGCTACAGCCGATCCGGATATGGCGCCAAACATCATGCTCGAGGCGACATTCACTAATCCCAAACCACCCCGGATTCTGGCCAGTAGTGAATGCGCAAATCGCACCAGCCGTTCAGCGATGCCGGATTCGTTCATTAGCTCACCGGCGTAAATAAAAAAGGGTATCGCCATCAAGGCAAAGATGTTCATGCCTGCCGCCATACGTTGAAATGCAACAATGGGTGGTATATCCAGACACCACATGGTCGCAAGGGAAGCTACGCCGAGGGAAAAGGCGACGGGAACGCCCATCAACAGCAAAACAAATAACGTACCGAATAGGATCAAGAGTTCCATTAGTATTTCCCTTCTTTATGGCTTAGCGATAGGAGAATCTGTTCGATGGAGAACACAAGAATCAGTAAACCTGCCGCCGCAAAGGGCCAATAGGCTGTAGCACGGGATATCCCCAGGGTTGGAATGACATGCCCGAAGGTATACTCGGCCAGCTGCGTGCCGTAGATAAGCATCAGCAGGCCAAAAAAGCCCACCAGACAATAATTGATAATAGTTAAAACACGTCTAACCCGGGCAGATACATTATCGATAACGACTTTTAGGCCGAGGTGGAAGCCTTCGTAGACACCTACCGCTGCGGTTAACAAGATGTAGTACAGCATGAGTAATAGTGCGACGGGTTCTGACCAGGCCGGACTATCATTGAGTACATATCGTGCGAAAACCTGCCAGCCGATAATCAAGGTCATAATCGCTAGACCCGTCGCTGAAACGATCAGCGCCCAGCGGGTGAGTTGGTGGGTTAGCAGCGCAAGCTTGTCCAGGGTGAAAGAAATCATTGGACTCCTCCTGCCGTGCTGGGATCAAGTGCTTGAATACGGGCGATCAATGCGCGCGCCTTGTCCGAGGTAATAAACTGTTCATACAGGGGCTCAACAGCAGAAATAAACGCGGCTTTATCCACTTCCTCGACGACCTTCACACCGGCGGCTATGACCTTTTCTCGAGACGATTGGGTGCGCGCGTCCCATTGCTCGCGCATATAGGGTACCGATGCCTTTGCCGCGCGCCGTAGAAGGGTTTGCTGTTCTTTTGAGAGCTGGTCCCAGCGATGCTTTGACATCACCAATACTTCAGGCGTCATGGTGTGTTCTGTGAGAGTGAAGTAGGGCGCTGCTTCAAAATGCCCGGTGGACTCATAGGAGGGCCAGTTATTCTCACTGCCATCAATGGTGCCCAGGAGCAGGGACTCGTATACCTGACCAAACCCCATGGGCGTGGGATTTGCTCCGAGCGCTTCGACCATTGCGACGTAGAGGTCCGAGTTCTGTACTCGTATCTTCAGGCCACTAAGATCTGCAGGGCTGCGAATGGGTCTCCGTGTGTTATAAAAATTCCGAGCACCACTATCATAAAAAGCTAGACCGATCAGTCCATGTGGTTCGAGCGCAGCGAGCATCTCGTCGCCAATGGGACCATCTGCCACAGCGCGCATATGCGCTGTAGAGCGAAACAGGAACGGCATGGTGAAGATGATCGTCTCAGGTGCAATCGAATTGAGGGGTGCGAGATTGACTCGATTAAGATCGATGCCGCCAAAGATGGTGAGTTCCAAGGTATCCCGTTCATCACCCAGTTGTCCGCCGGGGTAGAGTTTCATTTGTAGCTTTCCCTGCGACCATTCATCGAGACGCGCCGCCATGAAGGTAAGCGCCTGAGCGGTGGGATAGCCAGCCGGTTGGGTCTCGGCTGTTCGCAGGACAAGCGCATCAGCTGCAAGAGTGGCCAGGGAGACGGCGAATAACGCCACGCCGATCACGAGCTTTTGCACACAGGCGATCATCTTAGTCGCCTATTACTGCATCCTGCGAGTCGAGCTGGTCTAACCGATAAGCCTGCTTAGGAAGATGGTAAGTCAGGTCGGTCGCGACTTGGAGTGCTTCATCTTCGTCCAGTCTATGTTCACAGACTAGGCGGGCTAAAAACGCGGCGTCAATACGTCGAGCCGCATCATGTCGGGCGGGAATCGAGAAGAAAGCGCGTGTATCGTCGTTAAATCCTACGGTATTGTAAAATCCCGCCGATTCCGTTGCCTGCTCTCTAAAACGCATCATACCTTCGGGGCTATCGTGGAACCACCAGGCGGGTCCAAGTTTCAGGCAGGGATAGTGCCCGGCTAAAGGCGCGAGCTCTCGACTATAGGTGCTTTCATCGAGGGTAAATAAAATAAGGCTAAGTCGGGGATCGTTGCCAAACAGGTCCAGCAGGGGTTTAAGCTCGTGTACGTACCCCGTGCGCAATGGGATATCTGCTCCTTTATCGGGCCCATACTGTTCAAACAATCTAGGATTGTGGTTCCTGTATACGCCAGGATGTAATTGCATCACTAGGCCGTCATCCAGACTCATACGCGCCATTTCCGTCAGCATTTGCGCCTGGAACAATGTGGACTCTTCTGAACAAAAATTACCACTAAGGATTTTGTTGAATAACTTATCGCTCTCATGGGGCGTGAGATTGGCGGTCAGTGCGCTAGCATGGCTATGATCGGTTGCGGTGGCGCCCAATGCCGCAAAATCGCGTCGCCTGCGCCTGTGTGCATTTAGATAGCCTTCCCAGGTAAACACATCTTCCCCTGTCAGTTCGCCGAACCGTGATAAGTTCTTGCTAAAAGATGGGATGTCCGGGTTGATGACTGCGTCGGGACGGTAGGTTGTAATAATCCGACCATCCCAATTGCTGGATTGAAGGCTGCGATGATGTTTCAGTTGATCCAGCGGTGACTCAGTAGTTGCTAGCACCTCAATGTTGAATGCCTTAAAGAGTGCGCGGGGGCGGAATTCTGCTTGTTCCAACGCTTCGTTAATGGTGTCGAAGTAAAGATCGGCCGTTGACCCATCGAGACACACTTCTATACCGAACACCTCAGCAAAGACATGGTTTAGCCACATTGCTGAAGGTGTGCCACGAAACAAATAAAAATGGCGGGCAAAGGTACGCCATGCCGCTCGAGGCGTAACGACCTTGCCGCTTTGAGAAGGAGCTATTCCGAGATCCGTCATTGAAATGCCATGGCTATACAGCATGCGCAGCAGGTAGTGGTCCGGCGCGACCAGTAACTCATGGGCATTGGCGAATGCGGTATTTTCTGCAAACCAGCGCGGGTCGGTATGTCCGTGGGGGCTGATGATCGGTAATCCCTTTATCTCGGTATAAAGCCGAGCCGCGACCTCGCGCAAGGATTGATCCGGTGGGAACAAACGGTCTTTATGTGGTTTCAGTTTAGTTGCCATGGTAAGTCTTCACGAGGGTTCACTCTTTTTCTCGAAGAGCGTGTGCAATTGATAAGCCATTTGCCTCGCATCAAAACTCTGATGTCAGCGCTCTATTCTTTTGGTAAAAGGGAACAATTATATCTTTGTCCGTTTACAAATAGCGCATACAAGGTAACCGGTGTCATTTAGAATTGTCAATGAAAGTGGCAGGAAATCGGGCTCCGGGGATTAATAGAATGAGTCGTAGTCTAGCATCCGGGATGGCTTGAGGATATAGCCGGACTCCAGGTTAGAACGGTGCGCGAGCAGTGGATTGCCGAGTGATTAAGTCAGGTGTGACTAAGTACTGAGTTTGTGTCGCGATATTAGTATCCCCTCGGCACAGAGCCACAAGCTTAGTGGCGGCTAGTTGCCCCATTTTTTGGACATTCTGGTTTACCGTTGTTAGGGAAGGGTAGATCTTGGAGGCGTGGGGTTCATCGTCATACCCCACGATTGATAGCTCTTCGGGTACTGCGACCCCTCGGTTAGCAGCTGTGACCAGAACGCCGAGAGCCATTTCATCATTGCTGGCTACAATTGCGGTCGGCCTGGGTTGGGTGGCAAGTAATGATTCGGCGCAGGCTGTCCCGGATTCATAGGTGTAAGCACCCCAGGCCACATGCTGGTTAGTCAACGTAATACCATGGCGTGAAAGCGCCGTTTTGAATCCTTTGTAGCGTTGCTGTGCGGACTGATAGTCCTTGGGGCCATGAATAAACCCAATATCTCGATGCCCCAGTTCAACCAGGTGGTCGGCGATTTGATTCATGCCGATCTCGTCGTCCGACTGAACCAGGTGTGGGGCATCATTAAATGGAACGGAAGCTATCCTGGCATACTGACATCCGGATTTTGCCAGCATGTCTGTTAGTTGAGTGTTTTCAGAGAGTGGGGGGAGGAGTACGACACCGTCGAGTTTGAGTCGATCGATGAATCGGCTTAGTTCGCCGACCAGGTTTGCGCTACGGTGGTCACACGGGTGTACCACCAGCTCATAGCCCTCTGTGCGACATTGATCCAGCACGCCTTGTTGTATATCAGCAACGTAGGACGCGTTCGGATTGTCATAGACCAGGCCTAGCAAAAACGACTTTTTAGAAGCCAGCCCTCGAGCCTGAGGGTCCGGGGTGTAGTTCAGCTTGAGCATGATTTGCTCTACTTTCTCGCGAGTTTTGTCGCTGACCTTAGGGGACTTATTGATAACTCTCGACACGGTTTTTTTCGATACACCGGCCAAGTGGGCAACGTCATTAATGGTGGCTTTTTTGCCTTTTTGGATCACTGCTATTCCTTGGTTCTTGGTCCTTGGGTGACCGAAAGTATCTGCATGATTGTAGCAAATCTGGCGGGGCAGCAACATTTATATTGACACCGGTAACATTTATATTGACACCGGTGACATTTGTATGTAGTTTCAATGACACCGGTATCATATAAGGAGATTTTAATGACCTTAACGCTTGATTTCCGTTATTCAATGAAGATTTCGCTATTACGATCACCGAAAAAATAAACATGTATCTCTACACAAAGTTTCTTACAGCAGGCCTCATGTAGGCGTCTTACCAATTAGTTTCACAGGAAATGCGGCCGCTTACGATGGTTTCAACCCGGAGAAAACAGATGATAAAAAGAAAATCACAGCAGACATTACAAATGTGTGGCATACGGAAGGAGAGCCGGTTAGGTTGCAACAGGACTTTTTTCAGGTTATCCGGACTAAGTCTTGCCATGGCTGGCCTGATGGCATCAGGCGTTGCACTGAGTCAAGAAGATCCCGAGCAAGCAGAGGAAGTAATTGAGGAGGTCGTGGTAGTTGGTATTAAAGGGGCCTTACAGAGTGCTCTAGATACTAAACGCGATTCCGATGTGGTTATGGATGGTATATCAGCTAACGATATCGGCAACTTCCCCGACTTGAATCTGGCCGAATCACTGCAGCGTGTGACTGGCGTTCAAATATCAGTGGAAGGTGACGAAGGACAAAGGCGACAGGGCCGAATTGCGATTCGCGGCCTGCCAACAGAGTACTCAGTCACGACCTACAACGGGCAGTTCCTGGGTACGCCTCGACCTGATTTTGGATTCAGCTTCGGGAACATCGAATCCAGCGTTGTCTCTGCGGTAAACGTGCTTAAAACACCGACGGCGCGCATGGACGCCGGTGGGCTTGCTGGGACCGTTGATATTCAGTCGAAAAGAGCGCTTGACGTACAAGAGCCCTATGTCCGCTTGGGATTGGAGACGACCTATGAAACAAACCTGGAAGATTATTCTCCAGGTTACTCTTTGGCCTTTGGAACTAAATTTGCCGACGACAAATGGGGAGTCGTGGGCTCCATTTCTACTGCTGAGCAGCACTTTCGTACCGATGTAGTGCGAATCAACTCCTATAACAGTGACGACACCGATGGCGATGGGTTGGACGATTTTTATGTGCCAAGTCAAGCTCGACTTATTTCACGTGACTCGGAAGGTGATCGCTTCTCGGCAACACTGGGATTGGAATTTCAGGCGACCGATGAGCTCAAGCTCGGCTTGGATGCCCTATATGTAGAAGACCCCATCGTCCACAATTTCGCCATGATGCGAGCGTATAAGGCTGAAGAATACGTACCGCTTGACTCTGTTACCAACTCCACCTTTGGTGAAACTGTAACACGTGTGAACTTCTTGAATCCGGAGATACGATCGCAGCAACGTATCATTGACGAGGAGAATAAGACGGAGGCATTGACCTTTAATGCCGAATGGACAAATGATGATTGGACGGTTAAGGGTGCTATCCATCACACGATAGGAACTCAACTAGCCATTGGATCTATCTCTCGGCGTAGACTAGATGATGACCCCGGTAATGGAATTAACATTCTAGTCGATACGGGGGCCGGAAATGTCAATAACTTCGAGTTCCAAGAGTTTACTGGTGCGTTGTCTGACCCCAATACCTATTCGTACACTGCTGCATGCGCCGGTGATGCTGATCCGAGCAGATGTGTTAGTAGGGATCGCGGTGTCGGTCAGTGGTTTATTACCTCAGCTTCGGGGCATGAATACGATACCAGCGATGAAGAAACAGCCTATCAGTTGGATGTGATTCGTCACTTCAACAATTCCGTGATAACTACAGTTGAAGCAGGCATAAAGCTTCGGGATACCGAGCAACTCTTTGTGCGGCCCGAATGGGAACTGCCTAGTTCTGAGTTTGATTACAGCCAGGTTTCTGATCTCGGAGCGCTAGTTAGTTTCTCTGAGTTCACATCAGGCAATGGTGAAGACTTTTTTGGCGGAGGGTTGCTGGGTAATCAGATCGATAACTTCTATTTCCAGAACGACCCTTTAACTGTGCAGACGATTGCTGCAACCGGAACTATCAGTGGTCCTACTTTTGGTGGTTTGCCAGTTCCCGCAGACGGAGGTGGTATAGCGGAACAAACGGCTCATTCGGAACGCGATATATTTGCTGCTTATGTAATGACGACGTTTGATTTAAGTAATTTGGACTCTGGCCTCCCTGTTAGAGGTAATTTTGGCTTGCGCTATGTCGATACAGATCGCAAAGCTTTTGGTTTTTATGATCCTGATGGTGTTGCCGAACCAATCGAAGCATCGACCAGCTTCGATCATCTTCTCCCATCATTTAATTTTATGTGGGATGTCCGGGAAGATTTTGTGCTGCGCGGTTCGTACTCAGAGACTTTCGTACGACCACACACCTGGAACTTCAGAGTGCACACATTTGTTGATGTCGTGGAGTCTGGCGGTGTCACTGACTCCATTTCATGGGAAGTAGGCAACGCTGAACTTCAACCATTCGAGGCAGAGTCAATTGACCTCTCGGCGGAATGGTACAGTGCCAATGGTAGTGCTGTTACCCTCGCTTATTTCCAGAAAGAAGTCTCCAATGGATTTGACAATCGGGATTTATGTCCCGCGAGCATTGATGATATTGCGCAAATTTCGGGCACAAGTCAGGCAAGCCTGCTTACAGGTTCGCTGTCGAGAAATGCAAGCGGGATATGCGTTGATGAAGCCGGTGTTGAGGTTTCTATTACAGATATAGTGAACAACTCGGATAGTTTCGATCTCAAAGGTTATGAAATCGGTGTATTCCTGCCGTTCGATTTCATGGACGTTCCTGTTGTACGAAACATGGGGATTCAAGCCAACTACACTTATGTAGATACCAGTGAAGGTCCGGACAAGGATGCATCTGGCAATACTCTGCCGTTGGCTGGTGTGTCAGAAGATACCTACAATCTCATTGCTTTTTGGGAAGGTGAGCAAGTGGCCGTCCGTTTTGCCTATACCAGCAGGAGCGACTACTTCGAAGAAACGGTATTCACAAGCTCCGGGGACGCGCGGTTTATTGATACCGAAGATCGCCTAGATATGCAGATATCCTACAGCCCGAAACAGCTCGAGAACCTCAATCTAAGTTTCGAGGCGTTTAATCTGACCGATGAGCAGTACTACGCTTATCAGGGTACTGAACAGAGAGCTCGAGAATGGCGCGAGGCAGGGAAGACCTTCTCGTTCAAGATACAGTATGAGTTTTAACAGAGCAGCGTTCTATAGCGGATCCGTTCACCCTACCCTCTCGCACTTGGTATACCGTTAACCGAGGGCGAGAGGAAGTTTCTTAATGTTTAGAAACAAGATCAAATGCAATGTTGTAAAGCTATGCAAATCCAACCTGCTTATAAACTGGCAATCAGTATCGTTGTTTCTATGATGCTGATTGGGTGTTCGGTTTCTTCAATAAAGGTCACAGAATCCGCCGAAGTAGTTAGCAGCCCTGAATACCGTGGTTCATGGGCGCAGGTTCCTGTCATCCTGTCGCGCATTAAAGTACCGAGCTTCCCTAATAGAACAATAAGGATTACCGATGCACCCTATAATGCAGTGGGTGATGGTTTCACGGACGCCAGAGAATCTATCCAGAATGCGATTATTGATCTGTCACGTTTTGGTGGGGGCAAGCTGGTTATCCCAGAGGGGGTCTTTTTCGTTGATGGCCCACTGACTCTGGAGAACAACATTAATCTGCATTTGGAATCAGGTTCTGAGCTCTCTTTCGGTACTGATTTTAGCAGGTACCTCCCTCAGGTACTCACCCGTTATGAAGGAACCGATGTCTACAATTTCTCCCCCCTGATTTACGTCTATCAGAAAAAGAATATCGCCATTACCGGGAAAGGCACCATAAACGGCAATGCAGCAAAAAGCTGGTCCAACTGGGTGACTAAATCTGAGCATGAAAACCTGAAACGAGTGTCGGGTTCCAGTAAATTGCCTGCCGAACAAGCCAGTCGAGACATGAATAATAATAACGAGCCACTCTTCAATCGCGTGTTCGATGAATCAGACAAGCTGCGTGCCTCGTTCATGCTATTTCACGGCTCAGAAAATATATTGCTGGAGGGCGTCAATATCATCGACTCTCCATTTTGGGTGAACCACTTTTACATGTCGAAAAATATCACTGTGCGAAATATCGCCATGACCTCGCTGAACAAAAACAACGACGGGATCGACATTGAATCCAGTGAGGATGTGCACATTCACAATGTTGATTTTGCGACCGGTGATGATTGCATCTCAATCAAGTCGGGAAGAGATCTTGAAGGTTTGCAGAAAATGATTCCGAGTAAAAATATCGTGATTCAAAACGTTCGCTTTCTTGCGGACGATGCCATAGCGCTCGGAAGCGAGGCATCAGGCGGAGTGCGCAATGTGTTTGTCGAAAATTCAACTGGGGAGAATCTTCGCAAAGGATTTTACTTTAAGGCCAACAAAAACCGGGGTAGCCAGTTTGAGCACATTCGGATTCGTAACCTGTCGTTTGGGGATCTGGCCGATTTGCCGGAGAACCGGCGCAAACTCAATATGATAGAAGTTACAACTAATTACGACAGTGTAGGTGTCAGGTATGACCGTCATCCGCAGTTCAAGGATATTCGTTTTGAACACATTAGCGGTGGTACCTCCATTTACCCAGTCAAACTGGAAGGCACTGAACATTCACCACTAAAGGATTTCGTCTTTGACAATGTTCACATTGGTGCTGGTGAACAGCCAAATGTCATCATGGATATCGATTTTGACTCCATGTTTTTCCGCAATATGACGGTGGCGGGTGAGCCTCTGATAGCACATGTTGATGGTGCCAAAGAAGCAACGGTGATTGCTCAAGCCGACAATACTCCACCAGATGTTTATGCCGGTGAAGAGCAGGTTGTTCAGCTTTCCTACACAGACACCCTTCGCTTAATTGGAGATGCTATTGATCTGGAAAACGATCCCGTGACCTACCAATGGGTGGCTGTTCCTGCAAACGCTGAATCCGTTTCCACGGGCGAAGATGCTGATGGCAGTCCTGTAGATTTTCGATTCGGGGATGAAAGTGCTGTGCGCTTTTCGAATCCCAGTGACCTGATAACAGCAGTTTCATTTGATGCTCCAGGAATTTACCGGGTGCGCCTGAACGTTAACGATGGTAAGGCAACCGGTTACCACACTGTATTTGTCGAGGTTAGGCAGTAATCGGGTCGCCTGGTTCTATCGCGATTATCGCTGGATAACCCTACCAGTCAGGGTGAAGTAGAACCTAATAGTCAGGTCAACTCGGTGCATTTCATGATCGGTATGGCGGCTATTGCGGTGCAGACAAGTTGGAAATTAAGCACCAAAGGGGCATTCGTAACAACCCTTCTGGCCGCAGAATCCACTGATTATTCGGCGAGCGTCGGCGGTGCTTGGTATGAAGAACTAATCTGTGGTGTGGTATTGAGCATGAAAAGTATCCTGAATGCAGTAACTGGTAAGCCGGGCCGGCCGGCCATTAGTGGCTGTATAGCTCTAATGGCTTTGTGCCTGCACGTATCTTCGTCTGCTGCAGAAGATTTTCCTAGCAAACCGTTTACCGTGGTGGCTGGATTTGGCGTGGGTGGGAGCATCGACAGGATGTCGCGGGCCATGTCATCGTTTCTTGCTACCGAGTTGGGTCAACCCGTCCAGGTCATTAACAAGAAAGGTGCAGGCACGCTGCTGGCATCCAACTATGTGCTGAGACGGCCCCATGACGGCTATACCATCTATGCTTCCGGGTCGCCTTATATCCAAAACACTATTGTTCAGGGTAATGCGGACTTTACGATCGACGATTTCGCTTACCTCAACATGCAGTGGTTCGATGAAGACTTGTTTGCACTCAGCAAACGCTCCAAATACAAGAATATGCTTGAAGTGATCGAGGCGATTCGAAACAAGCCCAAAACTGTTCGAGCGTCTGTGGTGCGCGGGGCCGGCGGCCATTTGATGGTCAAGCTTATGCTCGAGAGCCTGGGCATTCCCCAGGAAAACCTGAATCTTGTGGTCTATAACTCCGGTGGCCAGGCTCGGGCGGCGGTGGCCGGCGGTGTGGTGGACTTTATCGCAGTCAGTGCCAAGGGCTGCGAGAGCATTAAGGAATATCTCAACCCGCAAGCGGTGGTCAGCGATCAGCCCAATGAGGAATGGGGCGTGCCCACGTTAAACCAGGTTTTGGCGCCTACGGGTATGACGGTGCCGGTACTGCCTGGCTCGGTGCGAGGCTTTGCGACCTCGGCACAGTTTAAAAAAGATCATCCCGATCGATTTAAAAAGCTCGTTGACGCCTTCGAGAACACCCTTGCAAATGAAGATTTGCAAAGGCTCCTCGACCAGGGGGATATTGGACGGCGTTGGATAGGCCCCGAACAATCCACGACCGTAATGAAGACCAATTTCGACCTTATATCAAAATACAGCTATTTACTTGAATAATAGAAGGGGGCTGCGGAAAATGACAAAACCAGCACGCTTTACCATTCACCAAAAAAGCGATCTGGGGGTGCTGTTGGCCCTGCTTTGCCTGGTGCTCTGGTATTTCTGGGATGCTTATACCGCATCAAGTCACGTATTAAATTTGATATTGATCATGCCGGTGACGTTGATTGTGCTGGTGTTGTGCGTGATCGAATTTATCAGCCAGATCAGTCACCGGGACCGCGAACAGCCAGAACTCGATCCTGTTAAAAGCATCGTGCCGGTGGTGTCCCTGTTTGCAGGTTATGTCATTACCTTGCCCTGGCTGGGTTTTGATGTCGGCACGTTTTTATTTATCTCCCTGTTTCTCTGGTTCCACGGTGAACGACGCTGGCAATGGGTGCTGGGATATGGCCTGTGTGCCGCAACCCTCATGGCGTTGTTCTTTTCGGCCATGTTGCCCTATCCAATGCCAATGCTACTGTTAGCAACCGATTATTAAAGAGCCATTATGATAGATTTTGAAGCATTAAATAGTGGCCTGAGTTTACTCTTTACCAGTTTTACCCCCTGGCTAATCGTGATTCCCGGCATTCTCATTGGCCTGACTTTCGGTGCCATTCCCGGGCTGCAAATTTCCATGGCGATGGCAATCTTTCTGCCGGTCACTTTGTATATGAATTTCATGCAGGCCATGCTGTTTTTAACGGCGATATTTACCGGCGGGAGTTTCGGGGGAAGTATTCCGGCAATATTAATGAATATACCCGGTACGTCTTCGGCGATCGCGACGGCCTTTGACGGCTACCCGATGTCCCGCAAGGGGGAACACAATATCGCACTGGGTATTGCACTTGGCTCATCCTGTATCGCGGTAATTATCGGTTACTCGATGCTGTTTTTTCTGATTAGCCCTATTTCAGAGCTTGTGCTCAGGCTGGGGCCAGCGGAGATGGCGGCGGTGATTATCTGGGGTATTACGCTTATTGCCAGTCTCAGCGGTGCTGAGGTTACCAAGGGTGTTATTGCCGGGCTGATCGGGTTGCTGGTGGGTACGGTAGGCTTCGGTGAAGCGGGCGTGGCTAGGGGCACCATGGGTAGTGTCTATTTGCTGGATGGTATTCCTGCGATTCCCGCAATGATGGGTATGTTTGCGGCATCCGAGTTATTTAAACTGGTTAATACCAAATACCTCGTGGCAGACAGTAGTGCGCGCAAGGTTAGCGTCAAGGTGATCTTTGCGTCTTTTAAGCGCGCCGTTCGTTATCCATGGGTGATATTACGTGGCAGTTTCATTGGTGTCTTTGTTGGCGCCGTACCCGGTATCGGTTCGTCCGTTGCCAACCTGCTTTCCTATATTACAACCAAGCGCAAGCATAAGGAGCCGGAGTCGTTTGGTAAGGGTAACCCCGCGGGGGTAATCGCATCCGAGGCGGCGAACAGTACCTCGGAGGCGGGTTCGATGGCGACGCTTCTGGCGCTGGGAATTCCCGGTGGTGGTGCAACCGCGGTGATGCTGGCGGCGTTTTCGATGCACAATATCACCGGTGGGCCACAGTTTATTCGTGAACAAACGGATATCGTGTACGCCATTATCTTTGCCAATCTTGGTCAGGCTTGCTTGCTAATCGCATTGGGTCTTGTCTTTATTCCGCTGCTGGCCAATATCGTGAAAGTGCCCATGAATTACCTGATACCTTCGGTGTTGTCGCTGGCGGTATTTGGTGCTTTTGGACTTACCGGCAACATGGCGGGCCCCGCCACTGTCATGGTTTTCGCGATCATCGGTTGGTTATTCAAGCGATTTGACTACTCCGTGCCCGCGGCGGTAATCGGTATCTTGCTGGGTGGTATGGCCGAGAGTAACCTGATTTATTCTTACCAGATTAGCGGCGCACAATGGTCATATCTGCTGGAACGGCCCATTACCATTGGCATTATTGTTCTGCTGTTTGTGTCGTTGATGGGCGGAAAACTGGTGAACATGTTGAGTTCGAATGTTAGCGCGCAGGCAGATGCTTGAAAGTCTCCCCTCTCGTTAAGTTTTGGCAGCCATTGGGTCGGAATTCGCCAAGATGATTCAGGCCGGAGTGGGTTTTGTTGAGGTTAGATAGTAATCGCGCCGCCTGATCTTATCGCGAATATCGCTGGGCCGCGTTGCCACGGGAGCACGTTATGCCGCAGCTATGGCGTTTTACCCTGGTTTGGCTCGTGATTTTTATTCAACCAGTGGTTCACACGGCTTGCTATATCGAGTTTACGTCGCAGAGAATATATAGAGAAGAGTGAGAGCTCGCTTACTGTCTCTGAACGCGACAGACGCCTGTCGGTAATAAAATGCTCAAATGTGAGCTAGACGGAAGACCCTGGGTGCAAGACGCCTTTCTCTACCAGGCCAAATGTCTTACGTGGCTGAAGCAGCGCTACGATAATCTTGGTGAGATCGACAAGGCGCGTCTCAATAATGTCTTGTCCGGGACTGGTTGTGAGGCGCTGTTTGCAAACAAGGGAGACAAGGATGAAAAGCTACACAGTGAGTAAAGACCAGAGCACCCAGTTTCTCGCCGCCATAGCGGCCACCCTAGGTCTGGTGGTAACCAGCTCCACCTCACTTGCAGAGCAGGATTCATTGTCCGAATCATCGCTAATCGGAGCGCAACAACAAGAAGCACGTTTGTTATCAGCCTTCTTCGGGCTCGATAACAATTTACCCTTTGCAGCAAACAGGCTGTG
>Ga0075480_10000043_pt1 | contig 51981 bp, 49 predicted proteins | sample DEB08_DNA_7_FD_81590 | JGI IMG/M metagenome (GOLD analysis project Ga0075480, IMG submission 81590) | Aqueous microbial communities from the Delaware River and Bay under freshwater to marine salinity gradient to study organic matter... | ecosystem: Environmental > Aquatic > Marine > Coastal ... | reverse complement strand
AGGTATTGATATTGAAAATCTTGAATTTGATCTCATAGATTATGGAGTTGAAGAAGTTTTTGAAGAAGAGGATGGAATACTTATTTATGGACCTTTTGATAGTTTTGGTCTAATTCAAAAGGCATTAGAATTAAAAGGAGTTGAAATAATTTCTTCCGGCTTTGATAGAATACCAAACAATCTTACAAATGTAAAAGAAGAGGAAAAGTTAGAGATTGAAAAACTGCTAGAAAAAATTGAGAATGATGATGATGTTCAAAATGTATTTCACAACATGAGCTCTTAATTTTTTTTATAAAAACTATATTCTTTTACCTTACCAATAACTCCGTCAAAATATTTTTCAATATAATCGAAGTCTGCTTTTTTATTAGCTGTTGGGTAAAATGGCTCTGAAATTAGTGATTTTTTATTTTCAAAATCTATAGTCATTAAAAATATTGGAACCTTAGATTCTTTAGCTATAAAATAAAATCCTGATTTTAGTTTATCAACTTTTTTTCTGGTACCTTCTGGAGCTAATGACAATCTAAATTCTTTTTTAGAATTAAATATATTCACGATTTGATCAACTAGTTTATTATTTGATTTTCGATCCACAGGGACTCCCCCTGTCCATTTCAAAAAGATATTGAGAGGAAATACGAATAGTTCTTTCTTAGCAAGGTAATTAGATTTAAAGCCTATTGAGCCTCTAATTAAAATTCCTAAATAAAAATCCAACCAATGAGTATGAGGTACGGTGATAATCACAGATTTTTTTATAGTATCCTGAGATAATGTTTTGTTACCTTCAATTTTCCAACCAACTATATATTTTAAAATAAAACTATAAATTATCTTTTTCACAAAATATTTTTATTGCTTTTTGAAGATCATCTTCTGTATCAATTCCTATGAATAAATCATTAGAATTAATCATTTTAATTTTTATATCATTCTCAACTAGTCTAAGTGCCTCAATTTTTTCTGATGATTCTAGATCACCAATACTAAGTTTTGAAAACTCTATTAAAGCTTTTTTTCTAAAAGCATAAATTCCTACATGTTTATGAGCTATAGATGTGTTGATATTTCTTTTGTAAGGAATTGGATATCGAGAAAAATAAATAGCATTGTTACTTTTATCAGTTACAACTTTTACATTATTTGGATTGTTCAATTCAAAATCGTCTTTAAAAGGAGTCATTACAGAAACTATTTTAATAGAATTGTCTAAATCATTTTTAAAAACATTAATAATTGAAGAAACAGTATTTGGTTTAACAAAAGGTTCATCTCCTTGAACATTTATAATTATATCAGCGTGAATTTCATTTGCAACTGCAGCTATTCTATCCGTACCTGTTTCGTATTCACTTTCATCAAATAAATACTTTATTTTATAATTCATTAACTCATTAACAATTTTCTTACTATTGGTAACTACCACAACATCGTCAAAGAGTTTTGAATCCTTTGTCGCTTCATAGGTTCTTCTAATCAATGTTTTTCCACATATATCTCTTAATAACTTATTATTAAGCCTAGTAGAATTTAACCTTGCAGGAATAACAGCAACAATTTTCATATCGCAAAATTAACAGAAAATGATTAAAATCATTGATTAAATCCAATTAGATGTAATTTATTTTTAGATCTGGTTATCGCAGTATAAAGCCATCTGAAAAAATCCTTATCCATACCGTTTGGGAGATAAGGAAACTCGAGGAATATTGAACTCCATTGGCCTCCCTGAGATTTATGACAGGTGAAGGAATAGGCAAACTTTACCTGGAGTGCATTAAAAAAACTGTTATTTTTTACAGCTAAATGTCTTTTATATTTAGTTTTAACATTCATGTAATCTTTTAAGACTTCTTGATAAAGCTTATTCATTGTGTTGAAATCTAATGCAGGGCTATTTATGTACAAAGAATCTAAAATTAAAACAGTTTCAAAAGGTCGGATTTTTGGATAATCTACCATTGAAATTCTTACCTCAGCAAATTTAAACCCATATATGTTTTTGATTTCAAATATTTCTTCAATTTTAATTATATCTCCATTAGCGATAAACCCTATATCTTTCTTGTTATTTAGCCAGAAATAATTATTCTTAATAACCATTAACAGGTCCCCAACATTGATTAAATTTTCATTAGTTAATATTTTATCCCTAATTGCTTTGTTGTAAAGATTTGCTCTTTTATTTGATCTTACAATAATTGCTGTTTCCTCTACCCCATATTTATTATAGGAATCCTGAATCAAATTTATTAAATGTTCGCCATCCTCGACATTTATAATGTCTTTAAAAGGGTTGAAATCAAAACTTATATCATCAAAATAATTATTTTCTATCTTATTTCTTATCGAGGTTGCATAAGAAAGAATGCCAGATTCTTTTTGCTGTCTAATAACATCAGTGAGTTCAACTGAAATTACTTCCTTTTCATATTCATTCTCTAAAAATTCAGAATCCAAAGCATATGAAATTTCGGATTTGACAGGAGGTAATTGAGCTGTATCACCAATTATCAACAATTTACATTTAAATCCAGAGTAAACGTATTTTACTATGTTATCAAGAAGAGATTGAGAAAACAAACCTACTCCATCGTTTCTGTTTGTACTGATCATCGATGCTTCATCGATAACAAACAATGTGTTTTTATGCTTATTTATCTTGAGAGTAAATTCAAGACTTCCAGAAAAGTTATTTTTTGTGTAAAAGATTTCTTTATGGACTGTGTAAGCTTCTTTATTACAATATGAAGATATTACCTTTGCAGATCTCCCAGTTGGTGCTAGCAAGACAACACTTTTTTTTACCTTCCATAAATTTTTTACGATATTAGATATTATAAATGTCTTTCCTGTTCCAGCATAACCTTTTAAAAGAAAAATATTATTATTCTTTTTATTTTCAATAAAGGATATAATATAATCTAATGCAAGTTCCTGATTTTTATTTAAATTGTCTCGGAGGGAATTTTTAATTATTTCTGAAAGATTTTCCTCCATATTTTAAATAAAATTAGATTATCAAATATATAAATGTTTTTTGTTGCTATAGATTTTTACAAATAAAAAAAAATTGTAGTTTTGTTTATCTCATAAAACCCACATAAACCATGATGAAAATTCTTCTTTTCTTATCTCCACTAATTGCTATAGGAATAGTGTATTACATAAAAACAAAAATGCAGGATAAACATAAACCTTATGTTTTGGGAAGTTTGTGGGTACTTATCTTGGTTTTTGCTTCACTTCTATTCACCTCAATATATGATGAAATTAAATTTGATGAAGTTAAAAATGCAAGGTATCAAGTTGTTATAAAAAATCTTAAAGATATTAGAGACTCACAATTAGCCCACAGAACTGTCAAAGGTGTTTTTCAAAATAACTGGGACAGTCTGGTTAAATTTGTAGAAGTAGACTCTTTTACTATAACCCAAAGAAGAGATTCTAGTGTGTTGGATAAAGAAATGACAAAAAGGTATGGTGGTGTAAAAACATACAAGGATATTATAATAGTTGACACATTAGGCTTTGTTTCTGTAAAAGACTCGCTATTTGGTTTGGACAATAGGTATCAAACCATGATGAATGTTCCTTTTTCAAAAAAAGATGACACAAAATTTGAGCTTAAGGCAGGTTTTTTAAATCAAAATGGTATAGACATTCCAGTTTTTGAAGCTTTGGTCAAAAAAAGAGTAATTCTTTATGATCAATCAACAAATTTAGTTTTAAAAGAAAACCAAGTTCAATCAGTTGATGGGGTCAATGGTCCTTCATTAAAAATTGGTTCCATGAACGAAGTAAACACCAACGGAAATTGGCCAAAAAACTATTCTAAAGATAAATAGATCGGTTATCAAAAATAACAAAACATCTCTTTGTATTCATGTAAATGAAAATTGGATTGTTTTTTGTTTATTCAATCAAGAAAAACTATCTGATGTTAATAAAATTAATTTTTTAGACAAAAAGAAATCAACCTTTCTATTAAAAACCATTAAAAAATATTTAAGGTCATTCTCTAAAATAAATCTTCCTGAAAAAGTTAAGGTGATTTATTACAATAAGTCTTCAACTTTAGTTCCTTCAGATTTATTTGACAATAAAAATTCTTTAAACTATTTAAAATACAATACGACAATTCAGATAAATGATTTAGCTGCTAATGACCTAATTTTAGATGATGAAGTAAACAATCTTTACATACCTTACACAGATATAAATAATTTTATATTTGAAAGATTCAAAGCATTTGATTTTTATCATTATTCATCTTTAATATTAAATAAATTTTCAAAAGAGTTGATTGATAAATTTTCAAAAAAGGTTTTTTTAAATGTAAATGACAGATTTGTCGATATATTATACTTTGATAATAACAAATTAACCTTTTATAATTCATTTGATTACAATTCAAATGAAGATATTATATATTATTTATTGTTCTCTTTTTCTGAATTAAACATAGATCCTGATAAAATTCATTTAGCATGTTACGGCCTAATTGATTTACAATCTGAATTATATGAGTTGATATACACTTACATAAGAAATGTGGAATTAATTGAGTCAGAAAAAATAGACGGTATTGATTCTAATATTTTAAAATCTAATATTTTATTAACCAAGTTTTAATGAGAATTATCTCTGGAAAGTTTAAAGGCAGAAGGATTAAAATTTCTAAAGGCTTACCGATAAGACCAACTACTGATATTGCGAAAGAAAGTCTTTTTAATATAATTTCTAACAGAATAAATTTAAACGGATTAAAAGTCCTAGACTTATTTTCCGGCTCTGGCATGATGGGGTTAGAATTTATTTCTAGGGGTTCAAGAGTAATATTTGTTGACAATAATATAAAATGCATTAAACATATATCAAACACTTTAAATATTCTAGAAATTGAAACAAAACTCGTCAAAAAAGATGTTTTTAATTATCTAGACAACTGTGATAAGGATTTTGATTTGATTTTTGCAGATCCTCCTTACAATTTTTCTGATGAAGATTATAAAAAACTAATAAAGTTGATCAATAAAAACATTTTAACAAACCCTAATATTTTATTTATTCTCGAACACTTTAAGAAAAGGGATTTCAGTCAGATTGAAGAATTTTTTGACAAACGATGCTACGGAGATTGTTGTTTCTCCTTTTTTCAACAAAAAAGCGGGTAATTACCCGCTTTTCAGTGAATCTATAAGCCGAATTCTGTACTTTTAATAAAGTTCTTGTCATTTATCTTGATATATAGTTACCTATATATTCTAGCTGCCTACCCTCCAACATTGAACGTACAATTCTCAAAAGCTGGTTTACATGGCATTTCACCGCACAGAGTTTACATGATTTCACTACAGCATTACCTGTACATACTTTCTGTTGCACTATTCCTAACCTTTCAGTTGATGGTCGTTAACCATTGTGCTGTACTATGGTGTTCGGACTTTCCTCTAATTAATAGCGACAAGACGATTCACATGCAAATATATGAATGTTAATATATATGCATAATTAAAAGAGATATATGATTGATTAATCTACTGGTTTTCCTATATTTAATTTTAATATTTCATACAATAATATGAGTGATTTTTTAGTTTCTGCACGAAAATATAGACCTGTAAATTTTGAAGATGTTGTTGGTCAAGAATCAATTACCACTACGCTAAAAAATGCTATCACTAATAATAAACTAGCTCAAGCTCTTTTATTTACAGGTCCAAGAGGAGTTGGAAAAACTAGTTGTGCTAGAATTGTTGCTAGAGAGATAAATAGTTTTGAAATCAATGATGATAATTCATATAATATTTTTGAATTAGATGCCGCTTCTAACAATGGAGTTGAAGGAATAAGAAATCTAATAGAGCAAACCCGAATACCCCCTCAAACTGGCAAATATAAGGTCTATATAATAGATGAAGTTCACATGTTATCATCTGGTGCATTTAATGCTTTTTTAAAAACATTAGAAGAACCACCGGCGCATTGTATTTTTATTCTTGCAACAACTGAGAAATATAAAATTATCCCTACAATACTATCCAGATGTCAGATATACAATTTTAAAAGAATTACCATTAAAGATGTTGTTAATCATCTTAAAAATATTTGCGCGTTTGAAAAAATAGAGTACGAAGAAGACGCACTAATTCAAATTGCAAATAAATGTGATGGAGCTATGAGAGATGCTTTACAACTTTTTGATAAAGTAGTTGGAGTAAACAAACACTTAACATCTAATTTGGTTTCAGAAAACCTTAATACAGTAAGTTTTGAAAAATATCATGAAATAATAAATCTTATTGCTCAAAAAGATATTCCAAACTTACTTAATTCAACCAATTCTATATTGGATATGGGTATTTCTGGTGACTTATTTTTATCTGGTATTTCTTCTTTTTACAGGGACATAATGATAAGTAAAAATAAATTATCTCATAAACTTTTAAATCATGAGGAGTCTAAAATTAAAATTTTAACAGAACTTGGCTCAAAGCTTGACTATAACATGATAATAGAATACATAAATATTCTAAATGAAGCAGAAATAAATTTTCAAAAAAGTTTAAATCAAAGACTTTTAATTGAATTATCAATTCTAAAAATATCATCTCTTGAATTTAATTACAAAAAAAAAAAATTTAAATATAAGTTAATACCAGTATCAACATTCCAGAGTCAAGTATTTAAATCTCATACATCTAAAGCTGAGAGTCAAAAAGAAACAAAACCCTTAGCCAATATTAATATTTCTGAGTTTGAAACTTCTACCCTATCTCTAAAAAGTATAGAAAAAAACAAATTAGAGATTGATCAGAAAATTGATGATGTTGAACTTTATGATGATGAAAGAAATATTACAATAGAAGACATTATAGAACTATGGGATGATTATGCGAAGATACAGGAAGATAAAGGAAAATATAATCTAGCATCAATTTTAAGAATTTCCACACCAAAACTTAAACAAAACACAATTATTTACTCTGTTCCAAACAACACAACCTCACTTGAAATTGATTTAGAAAAACAACAACTACTATTATTTATCAGAAATAAATTAAAATCAAAAATAGATTTACATGTTAAGATTGATAAAAAAATTGACAAAAAAATAGCCTATACTAATAAAGAAAAGTATGAGTTATTAAAAGAAAAAAATCCATTGATTGAAAATTTAAAAAGTGAATTTAAATTATCAGTCTAAAAATTGTGCTTCATCCTTATTATCGTAGATTTGCCTGATGACGCCATCAGCTAATCCAATTCTTGGTACAATAAATGATTTTGAATTTGAATATTCTAATGACTTTAAATATATGTTCAAGGCTGGCACTATTACATCTGCCCTATCTACGTTTAATTGAAGTTTAAACACTCTTTCCTCAAAAGACATACTATTAATCAAAGAGTTTATTTTCTCTAAACTCTCATAATCAATTATCTGATTTGTGCTTTTTCCAGAAATTTTTAAGATTTTACTAGCATTTCCACCTGAACCAATAACTATAATATCCTTATAAACTTCTGATGATTTTTTTATCCAGTCTTTAAAACTGTACCAGTCTTTAGTTTTAATACTATTATTAAGAGATCTTACAGTACCTATTTTAAATGACTTAGATTTTACAATCTTATTTTTAGAGATAACATTTAATTCAGTACTACCCCCGCCAACGTCAACATATAAATAATTATTGATTGAAGTATCGGAATTCTTTAAAAACACATTAGCAATAATTAAAGCCTCCTTTTTTCCAGAAATTAGATCAATTTTGAAATTAAATTTTTTAAAAATTTCTTCAATAATTTTACTTGAATTTTTCGCCTCCCTCATTGCAGATGTAGCTACACATTTAAACATATAAACCTTATGCATTTGCATTAAAATTTTAAATGCTTTAATGGTTTTTTGAAGTTTTTTGAAGTTTTTGACAGAAATTTTACCTTTAGTGAAAACATCCTCTCCTAATCTCAAGGGAACTCTTACTAAACTAATCTTTTTAAAAATAGTTTTAGCATTATTTTCAGTTACACTGGATATTAATAATCTGACAGCATTTGAACCAATATCAATCGCTGCAAGTTTATAAATTTTACTCATTTTTTAAGGACTTAATCTGTCAATTTTCCAAAGATTTTCGCTTAACGAATATCTTATCCTGTCATGTAATCTGTTTTCACCACCTTGCCAAAATTCATATTCAATTGGATTTATAATGAAACCACCCCAATTTTCAGGTCTTTCAATTTCTTTACCTTCAAAATCTTTTGTTAGTAAATTAAATTTTTTAATCAGAAATTCTTTAGATTCAATAATTGAACTTTGATCTTCTGAAACTAACGCACCAAGTTTACTTCCCTTTGGCCTTGAATTAAAATATTTGTCACTTAATTCAGCTGAGGTTTTTTCAGCAAACCCTTTAATAATAACCTGCCTCTCAAATTCTTCCCAAAAAAAAGAAATTGATACTTTATTATTTATCTCTATTGATAAAGACTTATCGCTGTTATAATTAGTAAAAAAAATGAAACCATCAATTGAATAATATTTTAGTAAAACAATACGACCCTTTGGAAAACCTGATTTATCAATTGTGGATAATGTCATTGCATTTACTTCTGAATTACCACTATTTGATTTTACTTCTTTAAACCAACGATCAAATAATGAAAATGGATTTAACGGAAGATCTTTTTCCGTTAAACTATTTTTTTGATAAGATTTTCTTAAATCACTGATGTCTCTAAGCATATTACAAATTTAAATAATAAATAGTCTAAATTCTATACTTGTACTTTTTTTCCTTCTTCCGAAATAATAACATTTTCAAAAATTGAAAACACCTCATTAAAAAACATAGAATAATCATCATATCTAGAAGAAAAATGACCAATTAGCAATTGTTTAACTCTTCCTTTTTTTGCTAATTTGGCAGCATCTATTGTTGTTGAATGAAAAGTTCTTAATGCCTTATCTCTATCTTTTTCAAGAAATGTAGTTTCACAATACAATAAGTCAACATCAGTAATATAATTAACCAATTCTTTAAAATATGCAGTATCACTGCAATAAGCGAATGACTTTGGCTTTGGACCCTCATTAGTAACTTCTAAATAACTTATTTCTTTACCCTCAGAGTTAAAAACATTTTCACTTTTTGTAAGCTTATTAAAATAAACCTTATCAATTTTATATTGTAAAGCTTTATCTAGTAATAATTTTCTTCTTTTTTTCTTTTCCTCTATTCTAAAACCATTTGTATATACAGAATGTTTTAGAGGGAAAGTCTTAATCGTAAAACTTGGATTTTCGTAAATATTTTTTTCATTTTGACTATTTAATGAAATAAGATCTAACTCATAGTTTAAACTCATCTTTGAAAACTTTATATGAGCTTGGATAATTTTCAGAACCGATGTAGGACAAAAAACCTTTAACTTATTTTTTCTTTTAATTAAGGAAAGTGTTGATATCAATCCTATTAATCCAAAATAATGATCACCATGAGCATGACTAATTAAAATAATATCAATTTTTGAAAGTTTAATCTTATTTTTTCTTAGTTGAAATTGAACACCTTCACAACAATCAATCAAAATATATGAATTTGAAATATTTAAAAGCAAAGATGATGAATACTTTCCTAGCTTAGGAATAGCGCCTTGAGAACCTAGAACTGTTATATTCAACGGTCAAAATTTTTCTTAGCAAGCAAATAGATTACTGCCATTCTGATTGCAACACCATTCTCAACCTGATCTAAAATTATTGAATTATTTGAATCTGCCACTTCACTTGTTATTTCAACTCCTCTGTTTATTGGGCCTGGATGCATTACAACTATATCCTTGCTTATTTTTTGTAATCTTTCCATAGTCAAACCATAATGTTTTTTATACTCTCTAACAGATGGAAAAAAGCTGTCTGACATACGTTCATTTTGCAATCTTAACATGTTAGCTACATCGCACCACTCCAAGGCTTTATCAAAATCAGTTTCAACCTTTACCCCGAAATCTTTAAGATATTTTGGGATTAAGGTATTAGGGCCGCAAACTTTTACGTTAGCACCTTGTAATTGAAGGGCAAATATATTAGATAATGCTACTCTACTATGAATAATATCACCAACAATTAAAATATTCTTATTTCTTAAATCACCTATTTGCTGACGCATTGAATATGAATCTAATAACGCTTGTGTTGGGTGTTCATGTGCACCATCACCTGCATTAATTATTGTTGCATTAACTTTTTTGGATAATAACTGAGGAGCACCAGGGTTTGGATGTCTGATTACAACCATATCAACTTTCATTGATAAAATATTATTTACAGTATCTATTAGAGATTCTCCTTTTTTGACAGATGATTGCGATGATGAGAAATTTAATACATCTGCTGACAACCTTTTTTCTGCTAATTCAAATGACAACTTTGTTCTGGTTGAATTTTCAAAAAAAAGATTGGCTATTGTTATATCTCTTAAAGATGGGACTTTTTTGATAGGTCTATTTATAACCTCTTTAAAATTGTCTGCAGTTTCAAAAATTAATTCCAAATCATCTAGATTTAAGAATTTTATACCTAATAAATGATCTACACTAAGATTTTTCATTAATCAAATTTTCAATATAAACGTAATTGCCATTATTGAAATCATTCCATTCAACACTAACTTTTTGATTGTCATATACATCTACCTGAATACCTTTGTAGTCAGGTTGAATTGGTAATTCTCTACTAAATCTTCTGTCAACAAGTATTAACAACTCTATTGTCTTAGGCCTACCAAAACTTTCTATAGCAGTTAAAGCTGCTCTGATTGTCCTTCCAGTGTATAAAACATCATCTATAAAAACTACTTTTTTATTTTCAACTAATAGTTTGAAGTCAGTTTTATTAGGTATTAAAACATCTTTATTTCTTCTAAAATCATCTCTAAAAAAAGTGATATCAAGATAGCCATGATCAATTGAGTTTACAGCATATTTAGAGTTTAGTATTTTTACTAAATTTTCACAAAGAAATTTACCACGAGGTTGCAATCCAACCAAAACGGTATCCTTAAAATCGTCATGATTCTCAGTAAGCTGACAGGCTAATCTATCCAGAGATATGTTCAACTGATCATTATTAAGGATAATTTTTTTACTCATTAATACAAAATATCAATTTAATTTAAAAAAAAAGCCTTTCAATTGAAAGGCTTTTTTTATTATTTTCCATCCATCTTATCTTTCAGTTCTTGCAATTGTTCGTTTGCATCACCTATTGTATTTTTGGATGAGAGTTTATCATCTTGCATTTTTTTATTCATGACTTTTTTATTGATTTCTTCAATATCTTTAAAAGTCTGAGTATGAGATAAAACTACTCTCTTACTATCCTTATTAAACTCTATAACTTTAAGATCAACAGACTCACCTTTTTGAAGTTTGCTTCCATCCTCTTTAACCATATGTCTAGAAGGAATAAATGCAACCACATCATCGTTAAATTTAACAGTTGCGCCTTTTGGAACTATTTCAAAAATTTCTGAATTATGAATTGAATCTAAAGCAAATTCACTTTCATATTTATTCCATGGATTTTCAGAAAGTTGTTTGTGACCTAGACTAAGTTTTCTGTTTTCTACATCTAACTCTAGAACAAGTACTTCAATATTATCTCCACTTTTACAAAATTCTCTAGGGTGTTTGATTTTCTTAGTCCAAGATAAATCTGAAATATAGATTAAACCATCAACACCTTCTTCTAATTCAACAAATACACCAAAATTTGTAAAGTTTCTTATAATACCTTTATGTTTAGAATCTACAGGGTATTTTTTTGTTATATCAGTCCATGGATCAGGAGTTAGCTGTTTTACTCCAAGGGACATCTTTCTTTCTTCTCTGTCAAAAGTTAAAATTTTAGCTTCGATCTCATCGCCAACATTAAAAAAGTCCTGAGCAGACCTTAAATGAGTAGACCATGACATTTCTGAAACATGAATTAAACCTTCAACACCTTCTGAAATTTCAACAAAAGCTCCATAATCAGCTATAACTACAACTTTACCTTTAACTGTATCACCAACTTTTACATCATCTGCAAGTGCCTCCCATGGATGCTTGCTTAATTGTTTTAAACCAAGTTGAATTCTTGACTTATCTTCATCAAAATCTAGTATAACAACTTTTAGTTGTTGGTCAAGGTCAACTATTTCGTTTGGATGATTAATTCTTGACCAGGATAAATCAGTGATGTGTATTAAACCATCTACCCCACCTAAATCCATAAATACTCCGTAAGAAGTTATATTTTTAACAACACCTTCTAAAATCTGACCTTTTTCAAGCTGTTTTATAATTTCTTTTTTCTGAAGTTCTATATCTGCTTCGATAAGAGCCTTATGAGAAACTACAACATTTTTAAATTCATGGTTAATCTTAACCACCTTAAATTCCATAGTTTTATTAACATATTGATCGTAGTCTCTAATTGGTTTAACATCGATCTGTGAACCTGGAAGAAAGGCCTCAATTCCAAATACATCTACGATCATTCCACCTTTAGTTCTACATTTGACAAATCCGTTTACGATTTCGCCAGTATCATGAGCATCATTAACTCTATCCCAAGCCTTGATAACTCTAGCTTTTCTATGAGAAAGAATTAGTTGACCAGTTGCATCTTCTCTAATATCAATTAAAACTTCTACTTTATCTCCAACTTTTAAAGACGGATTATATCTAAATTCATTTAAAGAAATTACACCTTCAGATTTTGCATTAATATCAATTATAGCTTCTCTGTCAGTCATATGTACAACAGTTCCTTCTACAACATTGTTTGTTAATGTTTCAACAAAATTTTCTTCAACTAATTTTTCAAATTCTTTTATTTGTTTTTCATCAACTTGATCTATACCTTCTTCATAGTTGTGCCAATCAAAATCTGACAAAGTATTAGAGGGATTACTGTTTTCTATGGTTTCTTTTTTGGTTTCTGTAGCTTTTTTTGAAGATTCTTTTACAGCTACCGTTTCTTCTACTGTTTCTTTAGTAGTTTCTTTTTTTTCTGCTTTTTTTGGCATGACAAAAAATTTGTATTCTAAAATTCTAACTGATTTAACACGTAAATTTTAGAAGAAATTAAAATTTAACAAATCCTCCTGCATCAGTTATTTTGTGACAAAAGGCATGCGAAAATATGAAATTTTATTAAAAAAATGAATGAAGAGAAGGTTTAATTAGAAAATTTATCTTCTATTAATTGTGATATTTTATTGATTTGATCATCAATTGACATATTGCTATTATCAATTACTATCGCATCTTTTTCAATAATCAGTGGTGAATCAGATCTGGTCGAGTCTAACATGTCCCTGTTATTTATGTTGTAAACTATATCATCATAGCTGACTTTCAAGCCTTTTTTTATCATTTCTTCAAATCTTCGTTTGGCCCTAACTGAAGCTGATGCAGTTAGAAATAATTTTAAATCTGCATCAGGAAAAACTACAGAACCAATATCTCTACCATCCATTACAACCCCTTTATCTCTGTCAATAGTTCTCTGTAATTTTACCATCTCTTTTCTAATTTCTGGAATTGCGGCAACCTCACTTACTAATTTTGAAACCTTCATACTACCAATTTCATTCTCAATATTTCTACTGTTTAAATATATCTCAGAGATAAGATTGTGATCATTAAATTTAAAATTTAACGAAATCTCCCTTAGTTTTTTGATAAATAAACTAATATTACTCTTAGTCATTGTTAATAGATTATTCTCAATTGCAAATAGAGTAACTGCTCTATACATAGAGCCTGAATTGATATATAGGTATCCGTATTTAGTCGCTAATGCTTTAGCAATTGAACTTTTTCCGGTTGATGCGTGGCCATCAATAGCAATTGTTAGGTTTTTCATTAGTCTAAATCAATTTGCATTCCAATGAAGTTAACATTTGAAGCACTAGAATATTTGGAATGACAATAATTAAAACGAAGTTTGTTAAATTTCATTCCAAATCCAAAGGATATTCCTGAAAAATTTCTTTGCTCCAATATTCTCAATTCTTCAGACCTTCTAAAACTAAAACCTAACTGCATATTGAAAAAAGAATCTGGAAATAGCTCAACACCAACAATTGTATGTCTTAAAATTTCGTTAAAAAAAGAAACTTTTTCTTCAGAAACATTTCCATCTAAATCAGTTATTATTCTTGACGGATTGGATAATCCAATAGGCCATTTTTGAATATTTTCCAAAGTAAGATGCCAAGTAATAGGGGCATTTTCAAGTTTTTGTGAAACCCCTAAATTGACCTCAAATGGTAATGATTCATTAACTTCATTATACGGCTTTAATTGAAAACCTATATTTCTCAAAACCAAAGAAGCCTTAATATCATTTTTCTCATCAAAATAGAAAAAACCTATATCTGCCGCTATTCCATATGAGTTATACTGTTCAAAAGTTGAAGTTATAAATTTTAAATTTGCTCCGAAATTTATAGGTATATTATTCAATTTAGTAGCATATCCTACTGATAAAGCAGATTCATTTCCAGAAAAATTAGATGTATAGTTACCAAATTCATCATAACCAACAAAATCTCCATAGTTGATGTATGAAAAACCAAAATGTAACGTGTTTCCACGATTATCAAGTCTATAGGCGTATGCTAAGGAACCAAATGAAATATCAGAGAAATAACTAAAATAATTTAGCGAGAGCATATTATCCATTTCCTGGGTTATGGATGAAGGATTGAAAAGAGCTGAAGCTACATCGTCATCTTGTAAAGTTATGTTTTTACCCCCAAGCGCTAATTGTCTGGGAGAACTTGGAATATTTAAGAATTGATAGGTAGATTCACCTGCAATTTGAGCAAAAGTTAAAGTAAAATTAAGTGTTAAAAAAAATAAAAGTAAAACTAGAATTTTAAATTTCATATTTTTAAAACTACTTAAAAGCTGTTATATTATAATTTCTTTGGATTTTTGACAGCTTTTTTGGTCAAAGCAATATCAATAACTTCACTCATTTCTGAAACGAAATGGAATGTTAATCCCTTTATGTATTGATTATTTATTTCTTTAACATCAGCTTTATTTTGTTTAGAAAGAATTATCTCTGTTATTTTTGCTCGTTTTGCTGCAAGTATTTTTTCCTTTATCCCCCCAACTGGAAGAACTTTACCTCTTAAAGTTATTTCTCCCGTCATTGCAATTCTTGATTTAATTCTTTTTTGTGTAAATAAAGAAATAAGAGATGTTAACATAGCGATTCCAGCACTAGGTCCGTCTTTAGGGGTAGCACCCTCTGGAACATGGATATGTATATTATATTTATCAAATACGTCTGGATTTATGTTAAATTGATCACAGTTTGATTTAATATACTCTAGTGCAATTGTTGCCGACTCTGACATAACCTTTCCTAAATTACCAGTGATGGAAAGTTTACCTTTTCCTTTTGACAAAATAGATTCAATAAATAAAATATCTCCTCCTACTCTAGTCCAAGCAAGCCCAGTTACAACTCCAGCAACTTCATTTGATTCATATTTATCTCTAATTAATTTAGCGGGTCCTAATATTTCTACAATATTTTCTTCAGAAATATTTGGATTATATTCTACTTCAGTTGCTATATTTTTAGCACAATATCTTACAATTTTTGCAATATTTTTTTCTAATCCCCTAACTCCTGACTCTCGAGTATAACCTTCAATAATTTTTTCAATTATTCGAACACTTAATTTTAAATCTTTCGCTGATAAACCATGTTCTTTAATTTGTTTTGGTAGTAGAAATTTTTTACCAATCTGAACCTTGTCCTCAGTAGTATATCCACTAACATTGATAATCTCCATTCTATCTAATAAGGCGGGTTGAATATTTGAAATGTTATTTGATGTAGCAACAAACATTACTTTAGATAAATCAAAACCTTTTTCTAAATAATTATCATAAAATTCATTGTTCTGCTCAGGATCAAGTACTTCTAGCATTGCAGATGAAGGGTCGCCAACATTAGAAGATGTTAATTTATCAATTTCATCTAATACAAATACTGGGTTTGAAGTTTTTGCTTTTTTTATATTCTGAATTATTCTTCCAGGCATAGCTCCAATATATGTCTTTCTGTGACCCCTTATTTCAGCTTCATCGCGTAATCCACCAAGAGAAATTCTAACATACTTTCTTCCAATTGCTTCTGCAATTGACTTACCTAATGAAGTTTTACCCACTCCTGGAGGACCTTGAAGACACAAAATAGGCGATTTCATATCATTTCTAAGCTTCAAAACAGCTAAATATTCAATAATTCTTCTCTTTACATCGTCTAAGCCAAAATGATCCCTATCTAATATTTTTTTTGCTTTGATTAGATCAAATTTGTCTTTTGAAAATTCGTTCCAAGGCAATTCTAGCATCAAATCCAAATAATTTCTTTGAACAGAATATTCAGATACCTGAGGATTCATTCTTTGTAACTTTGCTATTTCTTTATCAAAATGTTCCTTAACATCTTTATTCCATTTTTTCTTGGAAGCTCTCTTCCTCATGTCTTCTAATTCTGAATCATGACTTACACCACCTAATTCTTCTTGAATCGTTTTCATCTGTTGATGAAGAAAAAACTCTCTTTGTTGCTGACTTAAATCACTTTGTACTTTTGACTGAATATCATTTTTTATTTCAAGTTTTTTGAACTCAACATTCATATGTTTCAAAGTGTCTAATGCTCTTTTTTGTAAATTATTTATTTGTAACAAAGATTGTTTTTCATTAACAGGTAAATTTAAATTTGAAGCAACAAAATTTATAAGAAAAGAATTACTTTCTATATTTTTTATTGCAAATGAGGCTTCTGATGGAATGTTTGGATTTCTCTTTATGATTTCTAAAGATAAGTCTTTAATAGAGTCTATTATTGCATTAAATTCAGAATTTTCTTTACCAGGATTTTCTTCTGGATAATCTTTTATATTAGATGTGATGTATGGTTTTTCTGAAATTACTCTTTCAATTTCAAACCTCTTCTTACCCTGAATTATTACAGTAGTATTTCCATCAGGCATTTGTAAAACTTTTAAAATTTTAGCAACTGTTCCTATAGTATATATGTCTTTCAATTTAGGATCTTCAACACCTTCATCTTTTTGAGCAACTACGCCTATTAATTTGTTAAAGTTGTTAGCATCTTTAATAAGCTTGATTGATTTATCTCTTGAAGCTGTAATAGGGATAACAACACCGGGGAATAAGACTGTATTTCTCAAGGAAAGTATTGGTAAGGTAAGCGGAAGTTCCTCCCTGCTTATTTCCAATTCGTCCTCTGGAGTCATCAAAGGAATTAATTCAGAATTTTCATCAATATCCTGAGCTGACAAATTGTCAATGTTAAAAAGATTTTTTCTAGACATATAGTGTTTTTTATGTATTATAAATGATTTTATATCTGTAAAATACACTTATAACTACTAGTATATTTCAACTACTATGCCATTAAAATTTACTTTTTTGAAATTTGATTTAATAATAAAATTGATGGGATAAAGAACAATGCAAAAATTAAAATTGCAAGCCGTATACTTCCTGTATAAACATCCATTGTAGCATATATTGCTGTTCCTAAAACTATACTCAGCTTTTGAGAAACATCATAAAAACTAAAATAAGATGTTGAATATTTTATATCAATCAGTTTAGAATAAGTAGATCTTGAGAGAGATTGAATACCACCCATTCCTAATCCAATAAAACCGGCAGCAATATAAAATTCAGTAGGTGTTGTAACAAAATATCCATAAAAGCATATTATTCCCCATAAAATATTTATCCCAATTAATGTTTTTATGTTGCCAAAAATATCAGAAAATTTTGCACTTAAGAAAGCTCCTACTGCAGCTAATATTTGAATAACGATAATTGCTAATATGAGACCAGTTTGCATGCTTTCTGGATCTTTCCAACTTATTTCGTTTAAGTCTGCACCAAAATAACTAGCTAGAAGAATAATAGTTTGTGTGGGAATTGTGAAAATAAAAAAAGAAAAAAGAAAAATTTTAAGCTTCTTATTCACTTTAAGTTGATTTACAACATCAAGAAGTTGATTGAAACCACTTGTAAAGGTCTTTACAGAGTATAAATTACTTTTTTCAATATTATATTGTTTACGACCAGGTAAATAATGAAATGAATATTGACTGAAAACTAGCCACCAGACACCAACAAGAACAAATGAAATTTTAACCGCTTGTTCCTGACTGTTTAAGTTAAGAATATCTGGAAACTGCATCATGATCAAACAAAAAATAAGCAAAATTATGCTTCCAAGATAACCAAGGGAATAACCTTTAGCACTAGTAATATCTTGTTGATCAATATTTGCAATATCAGGTAGATAAGAATTATAAAAAACAAGACTTCCCCAAAATCCAACCACTGCAAAAAAGTAATAAATTATCCCTAAGTCAAAATTGTCTAAATCAAAGCTATACAACAACATACAAGAAATTGCACCTAAGTAACAAAAAAACTTCATGAAGAGTTTTTTATATCCAGTGTGATCAGCTATTCCAGATAATAAAGGAGAAATTACTGCTAATATTAAAAAGGTAAAAGATGAGATATAACCTATAAAAGCATCATTTTCTATTGACTCAAACCATAGAAAATCAACTGCCTCACCTTTAGTTATAGATTTAAAATAAATAGGAAATATTGCGGTAGATATAACTAAAGGGTAAACAGAATTTGCCCAATCGTAAACAGCCCATGCATTTAATAACTTTTTATCACCTTTTTTATAAAATCTCATTTAATTAAAATAAATTTGTAATTGATTTCAAACAGATATTAATATTACAATATTTTATCCATTTGATTAATTTTTTAATGATGAAAAAAATTACTTTGCTTATTCTTTTGTCGCTTACTTTTTCTAGCATTGTGATTTCTCAGAATAAGAACCATCAAAATAATCATGAAATGAGCAAACAAAAAGTTAACAAAACTGAAAAAGAATGGAAAGACATCCTTAGTGATGAAGAGTATAGAGTTCTAAGACAAAAGGGTACAGAATATCCTCACACAGGTAAATATAATTTACATTTCGAAAATGGAGTGTATAACTGTAATGGATGTAAAACCCCATTATTTAGCAGTGATCAAAAATTTGAAACTGATTGTGGATGGCCAAGTTTTGACGAAGCAATTGAAGGCACTATTAAGTATGTAGATGATTATTCTCATAATATGATTAGAACAGAAATAGTCTGCGTTAAATGTGATGGTCATTTAGGTCACGTATTTAATGATGGACCTACCGAAACTGGATTAAGATATTGTGTAAATTCAGTAAGTATTGATTTTAAAAAAGACCCAAATAAAAAATAATATATGAGTAATTATGACATCATTGTTCTGGGAAGTGGTCCTGGAGGTTATGTAACAGCAATTAGAGCATCTCAATTAGGATTTAAAACTGCTGTAGTTGAAAAAGAAAGTCTTGGTGGAGTTTGCCTAAATTGGGGTTGTATTCCAACTAAAGCCCTATTAAAGTCAGCACAAGTTTTTGAGTATTTGAATCATGCTGAGGATTATGGTTTAAATGCAGACAATATTAATCATGATTTCACAAAAGTAATCGCTCGAAGTAGAAACGTTGCTTCAGGTATGAGTAAAGGAGTAACCTTTTTAATGAAAAAAAATAAAATCGATGTTCTTAAAGGTTATGGCAAGATTAAAAAAGATAAGGTTGTCTCCGTAGATGGAACAGATTATAGTGCAAAGCATATAATAATAGCAACAGGTGCAAAATCAAGAGTTTTACCCTCAATACCTCAAGACGGAAAGCAAATTATTGGTTATCGTGAGGCTATGACACTTGAAAAACAACCAAAAAGCATAACTATTGTAGGGTCAGGAGCGATAGGAATCGAATTCGCGTATTTTTACAATAGTATTGGTAGCGATGTTACAGTTATAGAATATATGCCTAAAATTGTACCCTTAGAAGATGAAGATGTTTCAAAAGAACTTGAAAAATCATTTAAGAAAAAAGGGATCAAAATTATGACATCATCAGAAGTAGTTTCTGTAGAAAAGAAAAAAAACAAGGTTTTTGCTACTGTAAAAACAAATGGTAAAGAAGATATTGTTGAATCTGAAATTTTACTATCTGCAGTCGGGATAAAATCCAACATTGAAAACATTGGTCTTGAAGATGTAGGTATTGCAACGGACAGAGATAAGATTCTTGTAGATAAATGGTATAACACAAATATTCCAGGTTATTATGCAATTGGAGATGTTGTTGCCGGTCCAGCATTAGCGCATGTTGCGTCTGCAGAGGGTATTTTATGTGTTGAAAAAATCGCAGGTCACAATGTAACTCCAATAGATTATGGAAATATTCCTGGATGTACATATTGTAGTCCTGAAATATCTAGTGTTGGTTTAACGGAAAAACAAGCTTTAGATCAGGGTTACAAAATTAAAGTAGGTAAATTTCCATTCTCAGCATCAGGAAAAGCTAGTGCTTCTGGCTCAAAGGAGGGTTTTGTTAAGGTTATATTTGATGAAAAATATGGTGAATGGCTTGGATGCCATATGATTGGAGCTGGAGTTACTGATATGATTGCTGAAGCCGTTTTAGGAAGAAAGCTTGAAACAACAGGAACTGAAGTCTTAAAAGCTATCCACCCTCATCCTACAATGTCGGAAGCAGTTATGGAAGCAGTTGCAGCCGCTTATGATGAAGTGATTCACCTTTAAAAAAATGCTTTTAAGGCTAATTCATAAGATTGAAGACCAAAACCACATATAACTCCTTTGGCGTTTCTGGATATTAATGAATTATGTCTGAACTTTTCTCTGGCATAAATATTTGAAATATGAACCTCAATTACAGGCGTACTAATTGCTGCTATAGAATCAGCTATACCAACTGATGTATGTGTATAAGCGGCAGCATTTAATATAATTCCATCAAAACTAAATCCAACTTCTTGTAATTTATCAATAATCTCTCCCTCAATATTTGACTGAAAATATTCAATTTCTACATCTGTATATTTTGATTTTAAATCACTTAAATAGTTCTCAAATGATTTGTTTCCGTAAATATCAGTTTCTCTCTGACCTAAAAGATTTAAATTTGGACCATTAATGATGATAATTTTTTTCATGTTTCAAATTTATTAAATTTATTAGAGATTGATACACTATGAAATGGATTCACGCCATCAATGATTTTAAAGATTACCTCAAAATAGAAAGAGGATTAAGTGATAACTCAATAATTAGTTATGAAAATGATTTAAAAAAACTTGAATCATTTCTTACTAACAAATCAATCAGTATAAACCCCTTACTTGTTGAGTCAAGCCACATTAAAGAGTTTGTTTATTATATATCAAAAAAGGTAAAAGCCAACTCACAATCGAGAATAATTTCAGGAATAAGAAGTTTTTATGATTATTTATTATTTGAAAAGTTAATTGAAAATAACCCACTAACAAACATTGAATCACCAAAACAGCAGAGAAAGCTTCCAAGCACACTTTCTTTAGAGGAAATAAATTTAATGATACAAAGGATTGACAGAACAAAAAAAGAATCTGAAAGAAATATTGCAATTATTGAAACTCTATATGGATGTGGATTAAGAGTAAGTGAATTAACAGAATTAAAAATTTCAGATTTATTCTTTACTGAAGACTTTATAAAAGTTACAGGAAAAGGTAATAAACAAAGACTTGTCCCTGTTAGTGATATTAATAAAAAATGTATAAATGAATATATTTTAAACTCAAGATCAAAATTAAAAATAAGTGCAAATTATTCGGATATTTTATTTTTGAACAGGAATGGTAAGAAACTATCCAGAGCAATGATTTTTACGATCGTAAAAAATCTTTCAAAAATATCTGAAATTGATAAAATTATATCCCCTCACACCTTTAGACACTCATTTGCTACACATCTTCTTGAAAACGGAGCAGATCTAAAAACAATTCAACAATTATTGGGTCATGAGAGCATTACTACTACAGAAATATATATGCATTTAGATAATACTGCATTGATAAATGTGATGAAAAAATTTCATCCTAGATCAAAATCTATTTAGCAATATTTACCGCTCTTGTTTCTCTGATAACTGTCACCTTTACCTGACCTGGATAAGTCATGTCAGTTTGAATTTTTTGAGAAATTTGAAAGGATAAATTTGATGCTTCATCATCATTAATTTTTTCACTTTCAACCATTACTCTAAGTTCTCTTCCAGCTTGAATAGCATATGCTTTTTCAACTCCGTCAAAATTGAGTGCAATTTCTTCAAGATTTTTTAACCTCTCAATATAGGAATCTAAAACTTGCCTTCGAGCTCCTGGTCGAGCTCCTGACATTGCATCACATACCTGAATTATAGGTGAAATTAAAGAGTTCATTTCAATTTCATCGTGATGAGCTCCAATTGCATTACAAACATCAGGTTTTTCTCCATATTTCTCAGCCCATTGCATACCAAGAATTGCATGAGGAGTTTCTATATCTTTTTCAACACTAGGAACTTTACCAATATCATGTAATAAACCAGCTCTTTTTGCCATTTTGGGATCTATTCCCATTTCAGAAGCCATTATTGCGCATAACTTAGCAACTTCTTTTGAATGTTGTAATAAATTTTGACCATATGAAGATCTATATTTCATTCTACCAACATATTTTATCAATTCAGGATGCAATCCATTAATCCCTAAATCAATAACTGTTCTCTTTCCTACCTCAATTATTTCTTGGTCAATTTCTTTTTTCGTTTTCTTAACCACTTCTTCAATTCTAGCAGGGTGTATTCTTCCATCTTTGACAAGTTTGTGTAGTGAAATTCTAGCCACTTCCCTTCTAATAGAATCAAAACAGGAGAGAATTATAGCTTCTGGCGTATCGTCAACGATAATTTCAACACCGGTTGCAGATTCAATAGCTCTAATATTCCTACCCTCTCTTCCGATTATTCTTCCCTTAATGTCATCCGATTCGATATTAAATACAGAAACGGTATTGTCAATAGCTTCTTCAGCTCCAATTCTCTGAATTGTATTTAAAATAACTTTTTTTGCATTCTCCTTTACTGTTAATTCAGCTTCCTCCATTTTTTCTTTTGCATATATAAGTGCGTCATTTTCAGCTTCCTTTTTTAGAGATTCTATTAAACTATCTTTTGCTTCTTTTTTAGATAGACCAGAAATAACCTCTAATTGTTTGATTTGATCTTTTCTTACTTTTTCAACTTCTTTTCTTTTCTTTTCTAAAGAGGAAAATTTTAACTCAAGTTCAGTACTTCTTTTTTCTAGATCTAAATTTAACTGCTCATGCTTTTTTATAATCGAATCAACTTTAGATTCCTTTGATGTAATCTCTCTTTCAATTATTTTTATCTTATCCTCCCTTGAAAATATAATTTTTTCGTGTTCCGATTTTAATTCTAGAAATTTTTCTTTCGCCTGTAGTATTTTATTGTTTTTTATACTCTCTCCTTTCTCATTTGCAGTTTCGATAATTTTTTCAGCTTCTTTTTTTGCATCACTCAACATACTCAAAGACTTGTTTCTGTTAACAACACTCATTATTACAACACCAACAAATAAACCGATTACTCCAACAACTACTAACCCTAATGATATTTCCATAATTTTATTTTTAAAAAAAAACCTACAAAAGCTTTTTTATTTAAACTCCAGTTAAACAGGATTAGGGCTACAAGACTGATCAAAAATCTGAATAAAAAACTTCAGCACGATTTAACAACCTAAACTCACCCTTTATAATTAATTAGCGTTGAGTTTACAAAAAAAACTAATGTAGGTAGTTTTATAATATTATTTAAAGAACTTAATTCTTATCATTAAGAGTATTTAGAAGATTAAACAACCTATCTTCTAAATCATTAATAAATGTTTCTTCATTCAAAGAACTTTGTTTTTTTCTTGAAGCAATTTGCAAGGCACACATAGCCAAGGCATCTTGCTTGTCTCTGACAGAATAATTCTGTTCAAATTTTTTTATCAGGGTGTTAATCTGTTGTGAAGCAAGCCTTAGACCTTCTTCTTGAGATGGATCAATTGTTAAAGGATATACTCTGTTAGCAACCGATAACTTAATTTTAAGCTTATCACTCATTTTACTCTGATAACTGAGAAATACATAAATCTATTTCTCTAATAAGTGAATTTATTTCACTTCTTGTTTCATTAATATTATTTTCACTACCCGAAATAGTATTTGCAATTTTTAAAGCCTTAAACTTCTCGTCTAAAGAATCAAAGTCAGACACAACATTATTCTTTTCTCTTATCAAGGTTTTATTTTTCTCTAACAAAACATCATTTTCTTCTCTAAGTCTTGAAAGTTCCTTCATGTTAGCTTCAACTTTTTTCTCTAAATCTAACAACAAATCCTTAATTTTATCCATAGCACAAATACTACATAACTAATTTAAATATTTAATTTTAAATTTTCTGAATTTTTCATTTATAACTTGTAATTATATGTTATTTTAGGGCTTAATGAGATATTATTTATTGACAATTTTTTTTCTTTTCAACTCAATAATATATTCCCAGAATTCTGGAGATTATCCTCTAGAAATTCCAATTATTCTCTCAGGTACTTTTGGTGAATTACGACCAAATCATTTTCATGCTGGTATAGATATAAAAACTAAAGGATCTGAAGGTCTAAAAGTTTACTCTATAGGTGATGGATATGTAAGTAGAATTCAAATTACCCATGGAGGATATGGAAAAGCATTATATATTAAACATGATAATGGTCAGTCCTCAGTCTACGCACATCTTCAAAAGTTTTCACCTAAAATTGAAAAAATTGTTAAAGAAATTCAGTACTCGAATGAATCATACACTCTAAGGGTTTACCCAAAAAAGAATGATATTAGAATTTCAGAAAAGGAATTAATAGGTTTTAGCGGAAATACTGGTAGAAGTTTTGGCCCCCATTTACATTATGAGCTTAGAGATGAAATGGATCGACCTTTAAACCCAATGGCTTTTAAAAATTATCCGGTAAGTGACACAATACCTCCTGTTGTTTCAGGGCTTTACTATAAGAAAATCCCTGAAAATTCTATCAGTGGGTCAAATTCGAGTTTTAAAAAATTAAACATAAAAAAGCTTTCAGATAATTTATTTATTTCAGACACCTTAAAAGCAAGTGGCCTTATAGGATTTGGAGTAAATTCTTATGATAGAATGAATGGTACGTGGAATAAGATGGGTTTGTCAAATATTGAAGCAAATATTGATGGTGATAAAATTTTTGATATGGATTTAAATTCATTTTCCTATGATGAATGGAGACACATAAATACATTCGTTGATTACGCATCATACAAAAATAGAAAGATTAAAATTCAAAAACTTTACATTGAAGAATACAACCCACTAAACATGTATGATAGAACACTTGGAGATGGTATTGTTAAAATTATTAAAAAAAGTGAATTAGATCTGTACAGTATTAAATTATTTGATTTTAATAAAAACTATTCTGAAATTCTAGTACCTATTCAATGGAAAGAACAAAATGATTTGTCAAACAAAAAATCAAATCTACTAAACATGATTGATATTGACACTGACAGCACATACAATTTATCATTTGGTAACTCGGTAGTTTCGATTGAAAAAAATTCTTTTTACACAGATAAAAAAATTCAAATTTTTGAAGAAAAAAACATCTTAAATATTGATAAAGACTCGATTCCACTTTTGAAAGGGATAACAATTAAACTTAATACAAATCGTTATAATGATTCACTCATAGATAAGTCTTATATCGCTAGAATCGAAGAAAATAAAAAATCATCATTTGTGTCAAATAAGAAGGAAAACAATCGTATCGTTGCAAAAATTAATAACCTGGGTAACTACACGGTAAAAGTTGATTCGATTGCTCCTGAAATTAGTTTAATTAACATGTCAGAAAATCAATGGATTTCAAACAGAACCAAATTAATGATTAAAATAAATGATAATGGTTCAGGTGTTGATACTTACAGAGGTACTATCAACGATAAATGGATACTTTTAGAATATAATCCTATGAAAGGAATTTTAACTTATGATTTTAATGATAATATCAATAAAACAGATTCCAAAAACATATTGGAAGTTGAAATAAAAGACAATGTTGGAAATATTAAAAAATTAAAAACTGCATTTTACAGGCAAATTAAAGAATGAAGAAATTTATAGCACTTTTCATATATTTTGCTTTCTCAATCCTTCATTGTCAGGAAGCGGTTCTAACTGGTTTAATTTTAGATGATCAAAACCTGCCAATAAAAGACGTAAATATTCAGTTCAATGACAAAGGCTCAACAAGCGATATAAATGGTTATTATAAAATTGCAGTTGAGTCAAATAAAACTATTGATGTGATATTTAGTCACATTAATCACAAACAACTTAAAATCAGTCTTGAGCTATCTGAAAATGAAGTTTTAGAATTTAATCCAATTTTAAATACAAAATTTGAGCAGATATCTGAAGTTATTTTAAACTCTACAACTAGGTCAGAACTAAAATCTATATTGAATATTTCACCTGAAAAATTAAGAAATATAAAAGGAATACAGCCTGGTATTGAAAATATAATGAAAACCCTTCCAGGTGTAAGCATTAATAACGAAATGAGTACCCAATATTCTGTAAGGGGTGGAAATTTTGACGAAAACCTAGTTTATGTTAATGGAATTGAAATTTACAGACCATTTCTAATTAGATCTGGCCAACAAGAGGGACTTAGTTTTATTAATTCAGAAATGATTGACGATATTAAATTTTCTTCAGGTGGTTTTGAAGCAATTTACGGAGATAAGATGTCATCAATTTTAGATATTAAGTATAAATCACCAACCTCTAACCAATATAGGTTTAATTCAAGCTTATTAGGAGGCAGTTTCACTTCTGAAAATATTTCCAAAAACAATAAAATTTCAAATATATTAGGAGTTAGATACAGAGATAATAGTTTACTGGTAAATTCAAAGGAAACAAAATCTAACTTTAAACCTTCTTTTTTTGATCTTCAGAACTTCTTAAAAATAAATATAAATTCAAAGATTGATGTTTCTAGTATTATAAATTTTTCAGTAAATAATTACAATTTCAAACCTATAAACAGACAAACTAATTTTGGAACTTTAGATGATCCTTTAGCATTAATCATATTCTATAGCGGAGAAGAGAAAGATAAGTATTCAACTTTTTTCAACTCATTTTCTGTTAATTTCAAACCTAATCAACTTGACACTTACAGTCTTATATCATCTTTTTATAATACAAATGAAAAGGAATATTTTGATATTCTAGCACAATATAATTTAGCTGAAGTAAATTCAAATATAGGTAGTGAGGATTTAGGTGAAGTTGAATTTAGCCAAGGAGTTGGTAGTCAACTAAATCATGCGAGAAATAACTTAAATGCCCAAATTCTTAATATTGAATCTAAACTTAGACTAATCAGAAATAAAAATGAATTTAATTTTTCTTTAAAATTTACTTCTGAAAAAATTAATGATAGAATTGTTGAATGGGAAGTAATTGATTCTGCTGGTTATTTAATTGATCCACCATTTATATCAAATATTTCTGAACAACCTTATGAAGCTAATGAAGGACCAATCGTTCCGTTTCAAAATATTCGATCTTCACTAGAATCTAATATTAAAAGAATTCAATTTTACAGTCAATGGGAAAATGAAAGTTATATAAATGATAATAAAATTTATTATAATTTAGGTTTTAGAATTCACCACTGGTCAGTTAATTCAAGTGAAGATATTTCAAGTAACTCAAATAAAAAATCGGTAATCAGCCCTAGATTTCAAATTGGATACGTGCCTAGATGGAATCGAAAAATGATTTTCAACCTAAAATATGGTATTTACTACCAACCACCCTTTTACAAAGAACTTAGAGGTTATTCAGGGGAATTAAACCCATCAGTTGATGCTCAAAAGTCAACTCACTATGTGTTTTCAAACGAATATAAATTTGATTTATGGAAAAGACCTTTTTCATTAAATTCAGAGATTTATTATAAGGATTTAGACGACATAAACCCATATACAATTGATAATGTAAGAATTAGATATCAAGCTAATAATAATGCTTTTGGGTATGCCTATGGATTAGATTTAAGATTGAATGGTGAATTTGTTAAAGGAACTGAATCTTGGTTTAGCTTTGGCTATCTAAAAACAGAAGAAAATATTGGCAACAGGGGTTATATTTCAAGACCAACTGATCAAAGATTAAAATTTGGTATTCTTTTTCAAGATTATGTACCAAATATGCCAAATCTAAAAATGTTTATTAATCTAATATACAATACTGGACTTCCTGGTGGTTCCCCTAGCTATGCTGATCCATACGAATATCAAAATAGATTACCAGATTACAAAAGAGCTGATTTAGGCATTATGTATTTAGTAAAAAACTCTAATAAATTATTTAACGTTGATGAAATTTCTGTTGGATTTGAAATTTTTAATATGTTTAATATTCAAAATACGATTACAAATACTTGGGTTAGAGATGTTTACTCTAAGAGACAATACAGTATACCAAACTACTTAAGTCCTAGGATTTTTAATTTAAATATGGATATTAAATTTTAATTAATCAGGCAGCCAATCTCGTTAATCACAAAATCAATTTCCTCTTTTGAATTGTATAAGCTAAATGAAAATCTTAGAGACACTTTCTCATTATCGTCCTTGTTTTGTATATGCTTGAGAACATGTGATCCGGAATCACTTCCACTTTGACATGCACTACCTTTTGAACAAGCGATACCTTTCATATCCAACTTAAACATGAATAATCCACCTGTTTCGCGTTTTACTGGAAGTAAAACGTTAACCAGGGTATACGTTGATTTATTAAAATCCTCACAAGCTCCATTAAATTTAACTCCTTTGATTTTCTTTTTTATTTCGCTTATAAAATATGATTTGATGTCTGTAATATATTTTTTTTCCGAAGTCATATTCTTAACAGAAAATTTTAATGCTTCAGACATACCTACTATATTATGCACTGCTTCAGTACCTGCTCTTAACCCCTTCTCTTGCGTACCACCAGTAATATATGATCCAAGGTTTGTATTTTGTCTAATAAATACAAATCCAACACCCTTGGGACCATGAAATTTATGTGCGCTGGCAACAAAAAAATCAACTTTAATTTCTTCAAAATCTAAATCATAATGGCCAACAGATTGCACAGTGTCACTGTGAAAAAGAGAATTGTATTTCTTGCAAATTTTAGAAACAGCTTTTATATCAGTGATATTTCCTATTTCATTATTTATATGCATTAAGCTTACCAAAGATTTTTGATCATTAGTTTTTAGAATATTTTCAAGGTCTTCTAAATCAACATCACCTAATTTTGACAATTTGACAAAGGAAACCTTAATGTTATTTGAACAAACTAAATCATCAATTGTATGAGTAACTGCGTGATGCTCAATTTTTGTAGTAATAATATGAGTAACACCTAAATTGTTTACACAATTTCTAATAATCATATTATCGCCTTCAGTACCTCCAGAGGTAAAAATAATTTCAGACGATTTTACATTTAAAACTTCTGAAATTTCTTTTCTTGATAACTCAATTAATGATTTAGATGATCTACCATAACTATGTGTAGATGAAGGGTTTCCATATTCATTTTTAATAACAGAGGCCATTGATTTGACAACCTCATCCCTTACCCTAGTTGTAGCTGCATTATCTAAATAAATTGTAGACATATCGTACGGTTAGTGATACTAATTTATTAAATTATTATTCAAACTCTTTTAAAGTTGATGTAATTATATCAATACAAATATTTAACTGATCTTCGTTTATAATCAGTGGAGGTGCAAATCTGATAATATTTCCATGTGTTGGTTTTGCTAATAAACCTTTTTCTGCCATTTTTAAACACATATTCCAGGCAATATTACTATTCTCATCGTCTTTGATAACTATTGCATTTAACAAACCCATACCTCTTACTTTCTCTACAATTTTACTTTTATCTATATATGATTGAATTTTTTCTCTGAAAATAATACCCATATTTTGTGCGTTTTCAGCCAATCTCTCATCTCTTATAACATTTAAGGCAGCCATAGCAACTTCACAAGCAACTGGATTACCACCAAAAGTTGAACCATGCTCTCCAGGTTTAATTGTCAGCATTACCTCATCAGAAGCTAGAATTGCTGAAACTGGAAAAACTCCACCAGAGAGTGCTTTGCCTAAAATTAAAATATCAGGTTTAAATCCATGATGTTCACAACAAATCATTTTACCGGTTCTACCAATTCCAGTCTGAACCTCATCTGCAATGAATAAAACATTTGACTCCTTACACAAATCATAGGCTTTTTTTAAATAGTTTTCATCTGGCACAACTACCCCAGCCTCACCTTGAATTGGTTCAACCATAAAAGCTGCTACATTTGGATCCTTTAATGCAGTTCTTAAAGAATTTAAGTCATTATATGCGATCACCTCATAACCTGGCATAAATGGTCCAAATCCATTTGTACTACTAGGATCTGTAGAAGATGAGATTGCACCAAGGGTTCTACCCCAAAAATTACCCTCTACAAAGACAATTTTTGCAGCGTCTTTAGGTATTTGTTTTACTTCGTACCCCCATTTTCTGGCCAACTTAACAGCAGTCTCTCCCCCTTCAACTCCAGTATTCATTGGTAAAACCTTATCATAACCAAAAAATTCAGTTATAAATTTCTCGTATTGACCTAATATATTATTATGAAATGCTCTAGATGTTAAAGTGAGTTTTTTTGATTGGTTTATCAAAGAAGATATAATTTTAGGATGACAATGACCTTGATTTACCGCACTGTAAGCAGATAAAAAATCATAGTATTTTTTTCCTTCGACATCCCAAAGAAATACACCATCTCCTTTTTCTAAAACGACTGGAAGAGGATGATAATTATGAGCCCCATATTTATACTCAAGATTAATTAGATCTTTTGAAGTTAACATTATATTAATTTTTTGATAGTTATATTTTTGTCCAAATTTAATGAATTATATTTAGTAAAATTTAATTTAAATTGGGTAGGAAAAAGAAAAAAAATATAGTTTTAGAAAATATAGAGTTGACAGGTGCTGGTTCACTTGGAAAATCGATTTCCAAAAATGAAGGAGAGAAAATAATTTTTACAAAAAATGGTGTTCCTGGTGATATTGTTGATATAAGAGTACGAAAGAAAAGAAAATCATTTATTGAAGGAGATATAATTAAAATCCACAAATACTCTTCAAAAAGAACTGATCCAAAATGCTCACATTTTGAACTTTGTGGTGGCTGTAGTTGGCAAAATATGAGCTACAAAGACCAATTAATTTATAAGGATGCTGAGGTAACAGAAAACTTAAATAGAATCGGTAAAACGGATAAATATTTAAAACTCCCCATTGTTAAATCTGATAAAATTTATTATTACAGAAACAAAATGGAATTTTCTTTTAGCAATTCGAGATGGATTACAGAAAATGAAATCAAAAAAGGAGATACTATCGAGAATAAAAATGCACTTGGTTTTCATAAATCTGGAATGTGGAGCAAAGTTGTAGATATTGAAAAATGCTATTTACAAGCAAATATTTCCAATAAAATCAGAAACTACATTAAGAGCAAAGCACAAGAATTAAACTTAGAATTTTTTGATTTAGTTAAGCAACAAGGTGACATAAGAAACTTAATGATTAGATCTACAACGACTAAAGAAATTATGATACTAATTCAGTTTTACAAATTTTCAAAAAAAACTGAAAAACTTCTATATTTTGTAAAAAATGAATTTCCAGAAATTAATTCGATTCTTTATGTAATAAATAAAAAATCAAATGATACAATTTATGATCTAGATATTAAATGTTATAGTGGTGTCGATTACATAACTGAAAAAATAAATAACCTTTCGTTTAAGATTTTAGCAAAATCATTTTTTCAAACAAATTCATATCAAACTGACAAACTTTACAAGATTGTAAAGAGATTTTCTGACTTAAAAGGAGATGAACTTATCTATGACTTGTATTGTGGAATTGGAACAATATCATTATTTCTGGCAAATAACGTGAAAAAAGTTATTGGGATAGAAACCGTTGGGGATGCTATTATTTCTGCAGAATCAAATGCAAAACTTAATAATATTTCCAATTGCAAATTTATAAAAGGGGATGTTAAAGATATTATCAATAAACCGATAAAAAATTATGAGAATCCTGACATAATTATTGTTGACCCACCCAGAAATGGACTTGACAAATCGGTTATAGATTCAATAATTAAATTGTCACCAAAAAAAATCATTTACGTGAGCTGTAATAGCTCAACGCAAGCGAGAGATATTATTGATTTTAAAAAGTTTTACAAATTAAAAATAACACAAGCAATAGACATGTTTCCACAAACATATCATGTAGAAAATGTTGTACTTTTAGAAAAAATATAAATGAAAAAGTTTATTATAATATTAATTGCAGCTGCTACAATTTATAATTGTGAAAGTGATGATATATGTCCTGAATCAACTTTAACTACACCTAGAATGATTATTACCTTTTATGACGTTAATAATCCTGAGGAAAGAAAAAATGTAGAAAGCCTAGGGGTTTATATTGTTAAGAATAGCGAACTTACACTGATAAATGAAATTAACGGCGTAAATACCGATTCTATTGCAATTCCATTAAGAGATGATGAATCTGTTTCAAATTTTAAGTTTTGTAAAGATTTCTCGGAAGATATAACCGTCATTCCAAGTGGTTTACCAAATCATTTATATGTTGACTATGAAATAAACGAAAGATTCATCTCAAGAGCATGTGGTTTTATAAATAATTACAATTTATCACTAGCACTACCCTATGACCCATTAAACACTTCAAGTTCTACAAACTGGATTTCTGATGTAATTATTTTAAATGATTCTATTAATAATAAAAATCAATCTCATGTTAAAATACTTCATTAACGTATTTACTTTTTTATTTATGAACATTACCCTTGGTAATGTTCAAATAGGAAATGATACAATCGAAAAATTTGGTATCAGAGCGGGATTAGATTTAAATAAGATAATAAGGTCTGCTACTAATGAAGATTACGCAGGGTTTTCTTTAAGTGGAGATATCAGACTAAAGGAGTCATTGTACGTACATTCCGAAATTGGAAATGAGGAAAAAAATATTAATAGCTACTATTTAAATGCTTCAGTTAAAGGAAGTTATTTAAAGTTTGGAATAAATTTTAAAATGAATAATGATATAAGATCACAAAATATCGTTTATTCTGGTTTTAATTTAGGTTTTAGCAACTTTGATCAAAAAATAAGCAGTTACACCATATATAACACAAACAGTTCAACATGGGGGGAATCTCAAATTAACGAACCTATAAACTTATCAAACTTAAACGCAATTTGGCTTGAACTTGTTTTTGGATTAAAAACTGAAATATTAAATAATCTTTTTCTAGGTTTTGAGCTTCAACTAAAGAATATAATAAAACAAAAAAATCTTGAGAATATTACCAACCTCTATATTCCAGGGTTTAACAGAACATATGATAGTTCAGGCTTAGGCGCCGGTTTTAGCTACACCATTTCTTACCTAATACCTATTGTAAAAAAATAAAATTAGCCCTTATTTTTCTTTGAGCCAGGATATATATTATAGTTCAACAATCTAGATTCTAGATTTGCGTTAAATAATTTGATTTTTTTATCGGCTTTTAGCCCTATAGATTTAATAGCTTCCAAATTTGCAGTAATTAACCAAACATCTGAATATTGATAATTATTTTTTAGAGTATCTCCTATTTTTTTATATAAAATATTTACATCAGTCGATATTCTTTTATCATAAGGTGGATTAATCAAAATATGCAGCCTATCATCATCGATTTTTTTTGATGTAAAAAAATCTTTCTTTAATACTTCCATTTCTATTCCTAAATCACTTATTTCTATATTTTTTTCAGCCTTTTTAACCATGGCGTTAGAAATATCAAAACCATAGAGTTTATTTTCAAATTCAATCTCTTTATTTCTTACCGATTCCTCAATTTTTTCAAATAATTCGTTATCCCAATCCTTCCATTTTTCAAAAGCAAAGGATAGACGATTTAAATTTGGAGCAATATTTTTTGCAATCATAGCAGCTTCAATCAGAAAAGTTCCTGTACCACACATTGGATCTAGTAAATCAGACTTCTTATCCCAGTCTGACATCAAAATAATTCCTGCAGCTAACACTTCGTTTAAAGGAGCTGCAGAATTGTATTTTTTATAACCTCTTTTGTGCAAAGATTCTCCTGAACTATCTAGTGAAACAGTGCAGAAGCTTCTGTTAACATGTATTTCTATTTTTAATTCCGGATTGAATGAATTAATACTAGGTCTATTATTAAATTTATCTCTAAATCTATCTACTATCGCATCTTTTGCTTTTAAAGAAGTAAATTTTGAATTATTAAACTCTTTAGAGTTAAAAACAACTGAGTTGATCAAAAAAGAACCATTGTGGTCTAAATATTCCTCCCATTTGATTTCATATATTTTTTTATAATACTCATCTATATCTTTAAATCTAAATTCTGCAATTGGTTTGATAATTTTCAATGCGGTTCTTAAGCTAATGTTAGATTTATACATGAAACCTTTATCTCCGTAAAAACTGACATTTCTATTGCCTTTAATTATTTTTTGAGCACCAAGTTTAAGTAGCTCGTTCGAAAGAATTTCTTCAAAACCATAAAAGGTTTTTGCTATCATTTTAAAATTATCACCCATAATCAGTTTAGTTTATCCCACACACTTTTTAATTTAAATAAATCATAAATTTTTTCAGGCCTGTTGTATTCGATTAAATTATCTCGCACAGATCTTTGGATAATATCTTCAATGTAGTAATCATCCAGGACAATTTCAGGCTGAAATTGAGTTTTTAGATTTAAATCGAAAAACCTAGCTGTTGTATTGTAGAGAAAAGCCTTTATCCCATTTCTTAGGTTTTTTACAAGGTTATAAGTGGTAACCCCTGTTTGACGATATATTAATTTAATTAATATTTGACCTTCAGACTTGGTTAACTTACTTAATTCTGGGGTAAGCTCATCTTCTAAGAATTTTTGAACCATCTTTGTATATCTTCTTCTTTCTCTTTTAGTTTTAATAATTAATAATCTAGAGTTAAGACTTTTCAATCTTTTTGATGCCATAACAGAATATGGATATACTTTTAATGTCTTTCTTTTTAGGATTAGATATTTTCTAATTTCCTGAGAATTATTAAACGGTCTTTTGGGTAATAACAACACCTCATTTAAACCAATAGAACCCTTGACAATAGTATCACCTTCAATTCTAATATAATCAGAAATAGTATCATTATCAATCTGTTGTGATAATGAAATTAATACGTTGAAAAAAAATAAAAAAAATAAATATTGTTTAAACAAAAAATAAATATTTAATAAATGATAAAATTATGTATAATAAATAAAGAAATCATTATTATTTTTACATATCTAACATATTAAATAAAACTGTAATGAGTAGTAAGAGCATATTAAATAAAAAGTCAATGAAATTTCTTGAGCAATACTTGAATAATGCCTCGCCAACAGGTTATGAGTGGGAAGGCCAAAAGATTTGGATGGACTACTTAAAACCTTATGCTGATGAATTTATTACAGACACCTATGGCTCAGCAGTAGCTGTTATTAATCCTGAACACGATTATAAAGTTGTAATTGAAGGACACTCAGATGAAATATCATGGTATGTAAATTATATTTCTGATAAAGGTTTAATTTCTGTTATAAGAAACGGTGGAAGTGATCATCAGATTGCACCAAGTAAAATAGTAAATATTCACACAGAAAAAGGTATTGTAAAAGGTGTATTTGGATGGCCAGCTATTCATACTAGACTAGCATCAAAGGAGGAGCCACCTAAACTAGATAATATTTTTATCGATGTTGGTTGTAAAACTAAAAAAGAGGTTGAAAAACTCGGTGTTCATGTAGGTTGTGTAATAACATACCCTGACCCCTTTCACATTCTAAATAAAGATAATTTTGTTTGTAGGGCTCTTGATAACAGAATTGGTGGCTTTATGATTGCTGAAGTTGCTAGGCTTATCAAGGAAAATAAGAAAAAGCTCCCTTTCGGATTATATGTAACTAACTCAGTTCAAGAGGAAGTAGGATTAAGAGGTGCTGAAATGATTACTCAAACTATTAAGCCTAATGTTGCTATTGTTACCGACGTAACTCATGATACTACTACCCCAATGATTAATCAAAAAAAACAAGGTTACTGTGAGCTAAATAAAGGACCTGTAGTAACTTATGCTCCTGCAGTACAACAAAAACTTAGAGACCTCATAATTAATACCGCTGAAAAAAATAATATTCCTTTTCAAAGAGCTGCATCTAGTAGATATACAGGAACCGATACAGATGCTTTTGCATATAGTAATGGTGGAGTACCGTCGGCTTTAATTTCACTTCCGCTAAGATACATGCACACAACCGTTGAAATGGTTCACAAAAATGACGTTGAAAATGTTATTAAATTAATTTACAATACACTACTAAATATTAAATCTGGAGAAGATTTTAGTTATTTCAAATAAACCATAGAATCAATTTATATATGAGGGAGGAATTTTTAGAAATATATTCTCCTGACGGTAAAAAAACAGGTCAAAAAGAAAGTAAATTTAATATTCACTTAAATGGCTTCTTCCATGCAACTGTTCATGTTTGGATATTCACAAGAAACGGTAATATTTTAATTCAAAAGAGATCCAAAGAAAAAGAATTAAACCCAGGAATCTGGGATGTTTCAGTAGCAGGTCATGTAGAATTTGATGAGAGTATCAAAAAAGCTGCTAAAAGGGAAGCTTTTGAGGAAATAGGGATAAATATTAACACAAAAAACCTACTTAAAATAGGGGTTTATAAAAGTATAAATATTCATCCAAAAGTAATTGACAAAGAATTTCATCACACATATGTTTTAGAAGTCGATGATGGATTGATCGATATAAATCACAAAAACCAAGAGGTTGACGATTTAAAATTTATATCGATAAATGAAATGGAAAACCTAATAAAAAAAAGAAACAAGAAAATTTTTATCGGAAAAAACAGAGAATATTATCAGGATGTTTTCGAAAAGGTTAAATCAATTACTTCTGATAATTATTAATAATTTCCTGAACAACGTCAGGATTTAAAAGTGTACTTATATCTCCTAAATTTTCAGTTTGATTAGATGCAATTTTTCTTAAAATTCTTCTCATAATTTTTCCAGATCTTGTCTTTGGAAGACCTGTTGTAATTTGAATCTTATCAAGTTTTGCAATTGGACCAATTTTTTTAGAAATCAATGAGTTAATTTCATTTTTTATTTTGGTTATATTTTCAGATTTAGATTTTAATGTAACAAAACCATACAAGGCATTTCCTTTGATTTCGTGAGGAAATCCAACAATTGCTGATTCAGCAATATTATCATGCTCATTGATAGCATCTTCTATCGGAGCAGTTCCTAAATTATGACCTGAAACAATAATAACATCATCAACTCTTCCTGTAATTCTAAAATTACCATCTTCATCTTTAAAAGCTCCATCTCCTGTAAAATACATATTTTCGAAAGCAGAAAAATATGTATCAACATATCTTTGATGATTACCCCATATAGTTCTTGCGATAGATGGCCATGGATATTTAATACACAGTTTTCCTACAACATTAGCTTTGTCTAGCTCATTTCCATTTTCATCTATCAAAATAGGCTGAACACCTATGAATGGTTTGGTCGCAAATGTTGGTTTATCAGGAACAACTTTGGGAATTGAGGATATTAAAATTCCACCTGTTTCGGTTTGCCACCAAGTATCTACAATAGGGCATTTATCTTTTCCTACGTGTATATTATACCATTGCCAAGCTTCTTCATTTATAGGCTCCCCCACTGTACCTAAAACTTTTAATGATGAAAGATTATTATTTTCCAAAAATCTAACCCCTTGTTTAGCTAAAGCTCTTATGGCTGTAGGAGCAGTATAAAATTGGTTCACCTTGTATTTATCAACTATTTGCCAAAATCTACTAAAATCAGGGTAGCTAGGAACACCTTCAAACATAATAGTTGTTGCACCGTTTGATAAAGGTCCATAAAGAATATAACTATGACCTGTAATCCATCCTATATCTGCTGTACACCAATAAATATCATTTTCTTCATATTGAAATATATTTTTAAATGTATAGGAGGTATAAACCATGTAACCACCACAGGAATGAACCATTCCTTTAGGTTTTCCTGTAGATCCGGAAGTATACAATATAAACAAAGGATCTTCAGCATCCATAATCTCAGCTTCACAAGTATCTTCAATGTTAATAATCAAGTTCTCTAAAAGAAAATCTCTTTTTTCAACCAGATTAACTGATTCATTTGTTCTTTTAACCAACAATACTCTTTGATCGGTTTTACATATTTTTAAGGCATCATCAACAATTTTTTTAAGATTTAGAGTTTTATCACCTCTAAATGAGCCATCAGATGTAATTATTAAAGTACTTTCACAATCGTCTATCCTAGTAGCAAGAGCATTAGAAGAAAATCCAGCAAAAACAACCGAATGAATTGCTCCAATCCTAGCGCATGCTAAAACGGAAAATGCTAATTCTGGAATCATCGGAAGATAGATACAAACCCTATCTCCTTTTTTTACACCCAATTTTTTGAGAACATTTGCCGTCTTGCAAACCTCCTTAAGTAGTTCGGAGTATGTGTATGATTTATTTTTTTCATCAGGGTTATTAGGTTCGAATATAATTGCTGTTTTGTTAGGGTCAGATTCAGCATGTCTATCAAGACAATTAACAGTGATATTGAGTTTAGCATTTTTAAACCAAGATATCTTGGCTTTGTTAAAATCAAAATCAACAACTTTTGACCATTTTTCTTTCCATATGAAATTTTTTGATGCTAATTCACCCCAAAAAGCTTCAGGATTTTCAACTGATTTTTTGTACGAATTATTATATTTTTTTGTTGAATTTATGTGAAAATCATTCATACTCAGGAATTCTAATATTATCTACAATAGTTTTAATTTTTTCAGGTGTCGGTGACGTAAATTTCATAACAATAAATGATATTATAAAATTAACGATCATTGCAATACTTCCAAAACCCTCTGGTGAAATACCAAACCAATAATCATCGACAGAACCACCTCCAAAAAAGTCAAATTTAAATTTTAATATATAAAAAATCATTAAACCGATTCCAGAAAGCATTCCCGCAATTGCGCCTTCTTTATTCATTTTTTTATAAAAAATACCCATTACTATGGCAGGAAAAAAAGATGCGGCTGCTAAACCAAAAGCTAAAGCTACCACAGCCGCAACAAAACCAGGAGGATTTATTCCAAAATATCCTGCTATACATACAGCAAAAAAAGCTGAAATTCTTGCGGCAGTTAATTCACCTTTTTCGCTTATTTTTGGGTAATATACTCTCTTGATTAAGTCGTGCGAAACCGATGCAGAAATTACTAACAAAAGACCAGCTGCTGTAGATAAAGCAGCTGCTAGACCGCCAGCAGCAACAAGAGCAACTACCCAATTTGGTAAATTTGCTATTTCTGGGTTTGCTAAAACCATAATATCCCTATCAACATATAATTCGTTTGAACTGTCGTTAGTATAATTAATCATTCCGTCGTTGTTCAAGTCATCGAAGTTGATCAAACCAGTATTTTCCCATTTTTTAAACCATTGTGGTATTTCTGAATAAGGTTTAGTTGATATAGTTTCTAATAAATTAGTTCTGGCAAAAGCTGCAACTGCAGGGGCTGTAGTATAAAGAATCGCTATCAGCAATAATGCAATCCCTGCTGACTTTCTTGCATCTGAGACTTTCTTTACAGTAAAAAATCTCACAATAACATGAGGTAAACCTGCAGTACCCACCATTAAAGCCAAGGTAATAGCAAAAATATCTATTAATGGCTTTGTGTTATTTGTATATTCATTGAATCCTAGTTCTACATTTAAATTATCTAGTTTATCAAGTAAATAAGTTGAAGGCTCGTTAATCAATTCACTACCAAACCCTAATTGAGGTATTGGATTTCCTGTCATTTGAATTGAAATGAAAATTGCTGGTACCATGAAGGCAAAAATTAATACACAATACTGAGCAACTTGAGTATATGTGATTCCTTTCATCCCTCCTAAAATTGCATAAAAAAGAACAATCAACATACCGATCACAACACCTGTATCAATATCAACCTCTAAAAATCTTGAAAAAACAATTCCAACACCTCTCATTTGTCCAGCAACATAGGTAAATGAAACCAACAAGGCACAGAAAACAGCAACTAGTCTTGCATTATTTGAATAATACCTGTCACCTATAAATTCCGGGACTGTAAATTTTCCAAATTTCCTAAGATAAGGTGCTAAAAGCAAGGCTAGAAGGACATACCCACCAGTCCAACCCATTAAATAAACAGCTCCGTCGTAACCTGCAAAAGATATAATTCCAGCCATAGATATGAAAGATGCAGCACTCATCCAATCAGCTGCAGTAGCCATACCATTAGCCCATGCACCAACTCCTCCACCAGCTACATAAAACTCTTTAGTTGATTGAACTCTAGACCAAATTGCAATCCCGATATAAATTGAGAATGTAATACCCACTATTATATATGTCCAAGTTTGAATACTCATTTGTTATTTTTTAAAGCCAAATTTTTTATCAAGGTTATTCATCAAATTAACATAAACAAATATCAATATGACGAAAACATAGATAGATCCTTGTTGAGCAAACCAAAAACCTAACTTAAAACCAGCGATTGAAAAACCGTTTAAAAAGTCTTTTAAAATAATTCCAAAGAGAAACGAAAAAGTAAACCAAATTGAAAGAAGAGTTACTACGTACTTAACATTGATTTTCCAATATTCTTCAAATTTATCTGTTGATTTCATATGTTTTTAGTTTTTGTAAAACCTTTGGTGCTAATATTAATGTAGCAATCATAGTTGGAATGGCCATCAGAGCAAAAAATGTATCAATTAAGTTTATCATCATTGATAATGATGTAGTGGCACCCAACATTATACTAATAATATAAATGTAGTTATATTTTTTTTTGTTATGATCTCCAGCTAAAAATGAAAGACATTTAGTTCCATAATAAGAATAAGAAAACAAAGAAGAAATACTAAATATAAATACACACGCAAGTAATATATAATTACCTGCAACCGAAAAAGTAGATTCAAAAGCAGTAGCTGTTAAAGTTACTCCATCAGCTTCGGATTGCCATGCCCCTGTTACTAGAATTGCTAAAGCCGTCATAGTACACACTAAGAGAGTATCAATAAATGGTCCTAGCATAGCAACAAATCCTTCTTTTATAGGATTATTTGTTTTAGCTGCACCATGTACCATAGGGGCCATTCCAATACCTGCTTCGTTTGAAAAAGCACCTCTTCTTATTCCAAGTATTATCAATGCTCCCAAAACACCTCCTAGTGCAGAATTACCAGAATAGTAATCTGCGTGAAATGCATCATAGAAAATTAAATATATGTATTCTGGCACTTTATCAAAATTTAACACCAAAATGACTAAAACTGACAAAATATAAACACCTACCATAAATGGGACAAGTTTGGCTGAAACTTTACTGATTCTTTTTAAACCACCTAGAATAACAATTGAGGTTAAAATAATAAGTAATAGACCAATAATTGCATTAGATAATAAACTAACCTCCAAGCCATTTGGTCTTAAGATAATATCGTTTATTGCCTGAGTTAATTGATTTACATTGAAAACTGGAAGTGCACCAACCATTCCACAGAAACTAAAAAAAATCGCCATTGGCAACCATTTTTTTCCAAGTCCATTAACAATAAAATACATCGGACCACCCTGCTTATTTCCTACTGAGTCAACACCTCTATACATAATAGCCAATGATGATGTAAAGAATTTAGTTGACATCCCTATTATACCACTAATCCACATCCAAAATATTGCTCCTGGTCCTCCTATTGAAATTGCAACAGCAACTCCAGCTATATTACCCATGCCAACTGTTGCAGAAAGTGCAGTAGTTAAAGCCTGAAAATGACTTATTTCTCCATCAGATTTCTTATCATCATACTTACCACGAATAATATCAATAGCATGAAAAAAATATTTGAAGGGGATAAATTTTGAAATGATTAATAAGTAAAGTCCACCACCTATAAGAATTACAAGAAGCGGATAACCCCAAACAAATGATGATATTTCTGAAATTATCTTATCAATGCTCAAAATATCGCTTTAAATAATTTTCGGTGTTAGCAAATATTCTCTCTGAAATATTTTTTGAAAAAGATTTAGTAAATTTTTCAGATGTTATTTTTTCGTACAGCTCAATATATCTATCAGAAACTGAATTAATATAATCGTCAGACATTTCAGGAATTTTTTGATTGTCTAATCCTTGAAAATTATTTGATATTAGCCATTGCCTAACAAATTCCTTTGATAGTTGTTTTTGTGGATCATTATTCAGCTGTCTTTCTTCATAACCGTCTAAGTAAAAATATCTTGATGAATCAGGTGTATGAATTTCATCAATCAAAACAATATCTCCGTTAACAGTTTTTCCAAACTCATACTTAGTATCTACTAATATTAAACCTCTTTCTCTTGCTATTTCAGATCCTTTACTAAATAAAGTTCTTGTATAATGCTCAAGAATTTCATAGTCTTCAATTGTAACTATACCCTTAGATATTATTTCCTCTTTACTAATATCTTCATCGTGTTTTCCAGTTTCTGCCTTAGTTGCTGGAGTGATTATAGGTTCAGGAAATTTATCATTCTCTTTCATTCCTTCAGGCATATCAATACCACACAATTTTCTAATTCCTTTTTTATATTGTCTTGCGGCATGACCTGACAAATAACCTCTAATAACCATTTCAATTTTAAATGGCTCACATAAGTGTCCAACTGAAACATTAGGATCAGGACTATCAATTAACCAGTTAGGAACTAAATCTTTAGTCTCGTTCATCATTTTAATTGCAATTTGATTAAGTATTTGACCCTTAAACGGAATACCCTTAGGCATGACTACATCAAATGCTGAAATTCTATCAGATGCAACCATAACTACCACATCATTTCTTAAATAATAAACATCTCTAACTTTTCCGTGATACACTTTCTCTTGAAAAGAAAAATTGAAATTTGAATTTGTTAGGGTACTTGACATATTAATTGTTGTTTTCTATGTTTTTATATGCATCAACGATTTTCTTAACTAACTTGTTTCTAATTACATCTGATTCATCTAAATGAACAATACCAACTCCAGGGGTGTTTTTTAATATCAGGATAGCCTCTTTGATTCCAGAGATGGCATTCCTTGGTAAATCAACTTGTCCAGGATCCCCTGTGATTATGAATTTTGCATTTTTACCCATTCTTGTTAAAAACATTTTCATTTGAGAATGAGTTGTATTTTGTCCTTCATCCAAAATAACAAATGCGTTATCAAGTGTTCTACCCCTCATGAATGCTAGCGGAGCTATTTGAATTACCTCATCCTCCATATATTTTTTTAATTTTTCGGAAGGAATCATATCTTTTAACGAATCATATAAAGGCTGCATATAAGGGTCTAATTTTTCTTTTAAATCTCCAGGTAAAAAACCAAGATTTTCACCAGCTTCAATGGCTGGTCTAGTCAAAATTATTTTTTTAACATTTTTATTTTTTAATGCCTTAACAGCTAATGCTATTCCTGTATAAGTTTTACCGGTTCCAGCTGGACCAATAGCAAAAACCATATCGTTTTTATTAACACTATCAATAATTTTTCTTTGGTTTAAAGTTCTCGCTTTAATAACTCTACCACTGACACCATGTAGAATTGGCTTGTGACTCTCGTTTGATGTCTCTAATTCAAGATCAGATTTAGTAAGAAGTGTTTCTATCTCATTATCAGAAAGAATATTGTACTTTAAAAAATAGTTAATTATTTTGTTGATTCTAGTTTCGAACTCCGATAGTTCTTCAGAGTTTCCGTAGGCTTTTATTTGACTTCCTCTTGCAACAATTTTTAAGTTTGGAAAATTACTTTTTAGAAACTTTATATTTTTATTTTGTGGACCAAAGAAATCCTTTGGGTCGATACTTTCAATTTTTATTACTTTTTCTTCCAAATTTTTAAATGTTATTAATCAGAATATAATTTACTAGATTACTAAATCTAAAATACGTAATTTCATAACCACTTACATTAATAAATATTAACAATTTAATGTCGATAATTACTCTCATAACAGATTTCGGAAATAAAGATCATTTTGTTGCTAAAATTAAAGGAGAAATATACAGTAATTATGATAATGCAAAAATTGTTGACATTTCTAACAATGTATCCCCTTTTAATATCATGGAAGCCGCATATATACTTGAAAATACATACAAGAGCTTTCCAGATAAAACTGTGCATATCATCGACGTTGACTCAGAGAAAACATTGGAAAAGAAACACATTGTGATGTATTTAGATAATCATTTCTTTATCTCATCTGATAATGGTATTTTAAGTATTCTATGTCAGAATATTAATCCAGAAAAAATTTATGAAATAATCATTCATGATGAATTGGATAAAATTGATTCTAGTACAAAAATATTCTCTAAAGTCGCATGTCATTTAGCAAAAGGTGGTAAACCAGAACTTATAGGAAAAGAAATTAATGAAATAAAACCTGTAAAAAATCTAAAACCATTTATTAATGAAGATTCAAGTCAAATTATATCTAGTGTTATATACATCGACAATTTTGGAAATGTCATTACAAATTTGAAAAAAAATGTCTTTGATGAAATAAGAAAGGGAAGATCATTCGAAATCTCAGTAAGAAATTATAAATTCAAAAAAATATATAACAAATACACTGATATAGTAAATTATGAAATTCCGATTAACCAAAGAAATGATGAAGGTAAGGGTTTAGTTGTTTTTAATTCTAGTGATCTATTACAGATTTCAATATACAGAAGCAATCCCCAAAATGTGGGAACAGCATCTTCTTTGATGGGGTTGAAAATATATGACTCCGTAACTATATCATTTGAATGAGTTTACTATGTTAATAAGTTTATTTAAGAATATTTTATCAATATGATATATTTGTCATTAATATCTAATCTAATCCTATGAAATTCATTGTATCAAGTAGTACTCTTTTGAAAAAACTTCAAATTTTGGGAGGTGTTATAAATACTTCCAATACTATTCCAGTTTTAGATCATTTTTTATTCGATTTAGATAGTTCAAAGCTAATGATTACTGCAAGTGATCTTGAAACCACAATGATTTCGTCAGTTGATGTTGATAGCTCAAGCAAGGGATCAGTTGCAATTCCGTCAAAGCTTTTAATTGATACTTTAAAAACTTTTCCAGAACAACCTCTTACATTTACAGTAGAAGAAAATAATACTGTTGAGATAAGTTCAAATCATGGTAAATATGCTTTGGCATATACTGAGGGTGATCAATTCCCTAAAACTATTACTTTAGATAACCCATCTAGCACCAAAATTTCCAGCAATGTTTTAGCTAAGGCCATAAACTCAACAATTTTTGCCTCTGGAAATGATGATTTGAGACCCGTAATGAGTGGAGTATTTTTTCAATTAAGTTCTGATAATTTAACTTTTGTTGCAACTGATGCTCATAAACTGGTTAAATATAAAAGAAATGATATTAAAGCTTCTACGCTTGCAGAATTTATAATGCCTAAAAAACCTTTAAATCTGTTAAAAAACATAATTGATAATGATCATGAAGTAACTATTGAATATAATAATTCCAATGCTAAATTTGATTTAGACGGGTTAACCGTGATTTGTAGATTAATCGATGGGCAGTATCCAAATTATGAAGCTGTTATTCCAAATGAAAATCCAAATGTATTAACAATCGATAGGTCTTTATTATTAAGTTCATTAAAAAGAGTTTCAATATTTTCAAACAAAACAACTCACCAAGTAAGATTAAAAATTGCAGGAGCTGAACTCAATATTCCAGCTGAAGATATTGATTTTAGTAATAAAGCAGAGGAAAGATTAACCTGTGATTATAAAGGTGAAGATATTGAAATAGGCTTTAATTCTAGATTCCTTATCGAAATGACTAATAACTTAGACTGCAAAGAGGTTAAATTAGAAATGAGCTTACCAAACAGAGCTGGTATACTTAGACCACTTGACGGCTATTCTGATGATGAGGAACTTATCATGCTAGTGATGCCGGTTATGCTTAATAATTAAACTACTTTTTAAATACAACTAGTTTAGCTTTATAACCTGTTGTAATAAGCCATTTTTTATTAGATAGCTGTTTGCCAAATTCATCTAAAACTAATAGTTGAGCTGTATTAGGACTTGACTCACCTTCATTGAGAGCGATAAATTCTATGTTATTATAGCCTTCATCTAAGTCTATATCAACCACATAAAAAACAGATGACAGAAGAATATTTGGATGTATTACTGCACCGTTTATCATTAATCTAATTCTATCACCATCTACATATTCGTGATCTCTACATTTAATTATAATGTAATCAGAATCGGTTTCTAATTCACCCAAATAAAAGTCTTTGCTAAATTTTAATTTATTTAATTTACCCTCATTAAAGGTTTGACGAATTTTCCATGTTGGCGTTACCAAATCTGTTGTACCAGTTATATCAATTTCTTGCTTAGTTGAACTAATATCGAAGTCTAAATTATAGTTAAAAAACTTTTTTGGTTCTTTGTTGGTTAAACCTGAAGGTGTAATTCTTTTAAGATTAAAAGTTTCTTTATTTACACTACTCGTATCTAAAGATTTTATTTTCAATGACTTAATTGCAGTTTCTTGAGCAAAAGAATTTATAAATAAAAAAAGAAATAAAAATAAAATTTTGTAAACCTTCATTGCATAAAATAAGATCAAAACAAAGATATTTAAAATGATGGTCTGATTTTAAAATATTAAACTTATCTTAACACTTAACAAGCTTAAACAAACTAAATAAACACTTGGAGGCATTTGAACTATTAGGGTTTTTTGGTGCATTTATGGTTGGACTAATTTTGGGTCTAATTGGAAGTGGTGGATCAATACTTTCCGTACCTATTCTTGTATATTTATTTGGAATTAATCCTGTTACCGCTACTGCTTATTCTCTTTTTATCGTAGGAAGCACTTCTTTAATTGGTTCTATCAAAAATTTAAGAGAAAAACTAATCAATTATACAACCACTTTATTGTTTTCAATTTCAGCTGTAATCACAGTGTATTTAACAAGAAAATATTTTATTCAGATGATTCCTGACACGATTATAAACTCTGATCTAATATTTCTAAGCAAAAACCAATTAATAATGTTTTTGTTCTCAATTCTAATGCTTGTCGCAGGTTTCTTGATGATAAAAAAGACTCCTAAGACAATTGTCGGATTAAAACAAACTAAAACGATTGCTCCTAATAAATTTTTAATTTTTGCTGAAGGTTCTTTAATCGGTTTTTTAACGGGACTTGTTGGAGCAGGTGGTGGATTTATTATTATCCCTATTCTTGTTATTCTATCTAATTTAAGAATGAAAGCTGCCATTGCTACCTCTTTAGCAATTATTTCATTAAAATCTCTAATTGGCTTTACTGGTGATGTTCAAAATCTTGAGATTGACTGGGTATTTCTACTATCATTTACTTTAATTTCAATTATAGGAATATTTATAGGACAGATGTTTTCCCAGAAAGTTCCTGAAAATAAATTAAAAATGATCTTTGGTTTATTTGTAATATTTATCGGCTTTACTATTCTATTTATAGAGTTTACTTAGATTTCTTTCCCATAGCATATCCTAACGGAAGAATCAAAAACAAAGCATAAATCTTAAATAAAAATCCAATTAACGGAATAATTATCATAAGGAAAATCCAAAAGTTCTTATTTCTAGACAATTATTAATCTCTTTTGATAGCCATACACTCGATTTCAAGTTTAGCCCCCAATGCTAAACCACTTCCTGCAAAAGCACTTCTGGCTGGAAGTTTCTCGGGGTTAAAGAACTTTTTATACTCTTGACTCATTAAAGGCCAATCCTTTATATCGGCAAGCATACAAGTACATTTAAAAACATCATCCATTGAACCTCCCATTTTTTCTAATTTGTTTTTAATATTGGTTAATGTTTGTCTTGTTTCAGCTTCAATTCCTCCTGAAACAAGTGTCCCATCATCTAAGGTTCCTATTTCACCTGAAAGGTAAATAATACCATTAACAACTGTAGCTTCCGAAAAAGGATAGCCTCTATCAATGTTTTCCTGTGAGTTTATAAACTTTATTGAATTAGTGTGATTACTTGAAGTGTTTTTAACGTCTTTATTAGCTACTCTCAAAGAAATGCAAGAATTAAAAAGAAATAAGATTGATAAAATTATATAATTAACCTTCATGGTTTTCAAATTTAGAGTTACTGAATACTAGAAATATAAAAATTAATATTCCTATTGACGATACTATTGTACTGATAATTCCAGAATTAGATAACACAATGTAATCTGAAACAATATCAAATACAACTAATGCCGTAAAGACCTGTTTTCTTTGATCAAAAAAAAGTGCTGAGACCCTTTTATAGTGAGTAGCAAGGCCAAACCAAATAGCAGGAATTACACTCAATACAAATATCAATATCCAACCGAAAGTGAATGAATTTAGAAAATCATTTAGATAAAATTCTGGATTTTCAGCTATTTTCTGAGCTAACTCATCTCCAAAATCTTGAATAGCCATCTGATTTTCAATTGATGGATCAGAAATGTCGAAATTACCAAGTGAGGTAAAATAAGAAGTCCATTTTGAAATTAATGCAATTATTAGTGGTATTGAAAGAACGATATTGAATAATGTTCTTAAAAACAAAGTTGTCCCGCTAATAGTTCCAGCAAAAGAAAAATATTTTTTCATGGTTAGTTTTTAATGAAATCAAAATTAATTAAAAATTCTAAAAAACAGCCTTGGTGTGTTTTTTAAATATTTTTTGTAAGAATCTAGATGACCCCATTTTTTATTTGCTTGATTTTCTAACATTCTAATACCAGAAATGTATACAAGTAATATATATACAAATATCGGAGATATCAATGTGAAATATTGAAATCCTTCAAGAGATGAAAATGACATAACAGCAATTCCTAGCCATAATAATATTTCACCAAAGTAATTCGGATGTCTGGAGTAAGCCCATAATCCGCTTGAAATAAACTTATCCTTGTTATCAATATTTTTTCTAAAAACTGTTTTTTGATGATCTGCCAAAACTTCAATTATAAAACCTGAAATAAATATGATTAATCCAATATAAAATATATTATTAACGATAATTCCTGAATATGAAGAAAGTGCGGTCAAAACACATAATAAGCACATTGACACCCACATTCCCTGAAGAGTCCATGTCATAAAAAATCTAGTAAAATTAGGTTTAATATCCCTAAATCTTCTATCCTCTCCAGCTTTATGAATCCTCATAAATAAGAAGGATCCAAGTCTAATTGCCCAAATAGCTATGCATGCAACAATTATATAATTAGCAATATTACCAGAATCGGTAATATATAAAGTAAAAAATACGGTTGTTAGATAAGTAAGACTACCTGTTAAATCATAAAACTTTTCTGTTTGAAAAATAAATGCAGGAATAAAGGATATCCACTGAATACAGAAGATTAATAAAATTAGATTTTTAACTAATGGAAGATCTGTTAATAGTGCTATCTGAAAGGGAATATAAAAAGCTATTATTGACGAGAGGATATTAAATAAGTGGTTTTTCATTTTATCAAGATATAAATAATAAAAAGCAATAAGTATACCGATAAATATAATCTGTACTGGTTTCTAACTTTTATATACTCAACATTTTCTGGAAAAATATTTAAAAACAACCCTTTTAATTCCTTAATAAAAATTGGTTTAATATTAATTTTCCAATCATCTGTTTGGTAAACAATCTTCCTGAATTTACTTCTAAAAAAAGTACTTGGAATTCCCCAAATAAATAATACTAAAAGTAAATATTTTGACATCACTATTGTTTATTCATAACATATTTGTCCAACCACTGATCTTGTTCCCATAGAACATGAAAAATACTTTCCTTAGATCTATATCCATGACTCTCTTTGGGTAACATCACCAGTCTGACCGTAGCTCCCAATCCTTTAAGTGCATTAAAATATCTTTCACTTTGCATTGGGTAAGTTCCAGAATTATTATCGTCTTCTCCATGAATTAACAATAGTGGAGTTTTCATTTTATCTGAGTGCATAAATGGCGACATAGAATAGTAAACTTCTGGAGCATCCCAATAACTTCTTTCTTCACTTTGAAAACCAAATGGCGTTAAAGTTCTATTATAAGCTCCACTCCTAGCTATACCAGCAGCAAAAAGATTGCTGTGGGATAACAAATTAGCTACCATAAAAGCACCATAACTATGACCCCCAACTGCTACTCTTTCTGTATCAATATACCCTAACTTATCAATAGCATCTATTGCAGCTTTTGCATTATCCACCAGTTGTTTTCTAAAACTGTCATTAGGCTCAACTTTATCTTCTCCTACGATTGGAAATGAAGCATCGTCCAAAACAGCATACCCTTTGGTAATCCAATAAACCATTGATCCATAGTAAGGATAAGTAAACTTATTTGAGTTTTTAGTTGTTTGACCTGCACTTGTTCTATCTTTAAATTCCCTTGGATATGCCCATAAAATCATTGGTAATTTTTTTTGAGAATTTAGATCATAATCAACAGGTAAGTATAAAATTCCTGAAAGATCTAATCCGTCACTTCTTTTGTAATTAATAACCTCTTTATAAGCACCATTTATTTTATCAAAAGGGCTTTGAAAATCTGTTAACTGGGATAAATCTCCTGAATTCAGCGATTTTATAAAATAATTAGGAAAATCTGTCGAAGATTCAATTCTAACAAAGAGTTCTCCGTTTTTTGGATTAAAATCTATAATTGATTCAAATTTATTCAAATAATCAGATTGATAAACTCTCTCTTTGTTTAGGGTATTTATATCCAATACATCAATAAATGGAAATTGACCATTTTTTGTATACCCCTCACCTATTAAGTAGGTTTTTTGAAAATTAATTTTTAATACACTTCTGTTAAATTGGTTTTTTTCTTTTATAAAATATCCAGGATCACTATAATTATCCTGGTAATTTCTATCTGTTATAAGTTTAGGAGTTTTACTATTATCAGAGGGGTTAAATACATATACTTTTTCATTTCTAGTATTCCACCAGTAATCGTACGCTATTGCAATGTTTTTATTACCCCAATCAATCCCTCTAAATCGATTTATGGTTTTTAAAATACTTCTTCCATTATTATTAAAAGGTGCATTTAGCTCAAATATCTGGTCTCTAAATTCAACCTCTTTTGCCGGATCTCCCTCGTCTAAAGCAACTACATAAATAAGTGTTGATGCTTTATCAGATCTCCATCTAAAACTTCTCTTTCCTTTACGCACTGACATAAAACCTTTAGGTAACTCTTCGATTAGAGGTATGTCAACAAGATTTGTTATGTGCTTTGAATCTATCGAATAGACATCAATAGATGTCGGAAATCTCCTATATGTAACCAAATAAGAAAAAGGTTTTTTTATTTT
>Ga0075480_10000039_pt1 | contig 53242 bp, 50 predicted proteins | sample DEB08_DNA_7_FD_81590 | JGI IMG/M metagenome (GOLD analysis project Ga0075480, IMG submission 81590) | Aqueous microbial communities from the Delaware River and Bay under freshwater to marine salinity gradient to study organic matter... | ecosystem: Environmental > Aquatic > Marine > Coastal ... | reverse complement strand
TCAACATGTATTGGATTGGACGCGTCAACGACGCGACGATTCGCCACGATGGGGAGGTTGTCGACCTGCTTCTCGGTCGTGAGGACGTCTGGTTCACGACGTGGGGTGAGGCATGGTCGACGTGGGCCGTGTCTCGATGCCACGAATTTTCCCTCGAGGTCGATCCTGAGAACCGAAGGAACGTCAGTTTCACCTTAGAGGACACGGTGGCGTGCGGTTCCTCAAATCCTGAGGCGTGGAAGGTACCCACGACATGGCGTTTCCTGCCTCCTGAAGGCGTCGCGGTCACCGAGGTGTACCTCGAAGGTGCTCCTGCGCGAAACCTGACCGGGGAGAGGAACACCGCGGCGGGCGCGCGTGCGGACGGCAACGAGACCCTGCTGAGCCTCGCTGTCGGTCAGCGGATGGACCTCGTCCTCGACGCCCCGGTGAACCGCTCGGACCTCGACGTGCTCGGCATGACCGAGCAATGGAACGGATTGGGCGTGGCCGTGACCGTCGCGGCCCACGACACGTGGGACCTCTTCCGCTGGAGCAAGCGCTTCAACGACGAACCGGAACTCCGGTTCACCTGGTTGGTCATCCCTCGGGATGCCGACCCTGAGATGCCGTGGTTGCCTTGGGTGGGCTTGCTTGCAGCAGCGGGGACCGTGCTTGCCATGCGCCATCTGATTCGGACCGATGACGGGTCTTCCGCCCTTGCCCCGTACCCTGCAAGCCGGGGATTCAAGGAGCAAGAGTGACGAAGCCTTCATCCCCGTCGGGTCCCGCCCTAAATTGAGGTGAGCGTGTGGAGATTGACCCGTGGAGCAGTGCCCAATCCACCGATTACGAGGGCATCGTCGCCCGGTTTGGCCTCAACAGGATGGAGGGCCTCGACCTTCCCGATCCGACCCGACTCCACCGACGTGGCATCGTTTTCGCTCATCGTGATCTCGAAGGCGTCCTTGACGCCCAACGAAAAGGTGAGCCCTTCGGCGTGCTGACCGGCCTCATGCCCTCCGGTCGAATGCATCTTGGGCATTCGATGGTCATCGACCAAGTGCGCTGGTTTCAGGAGCATGGCGGTGACGTCACCATCGCCGTCGCTGACCTCGAGAGCCAAGCGACGCGGGGCGTCGGGCTCAAAGAAGGTCGCAAGATTGCCTTGGAGCAGTACATTGCGAACTACGCGGCCCTCGGACTTGACCCTGAACGCACGCAGGTCTACTTTCAATCCTCACGCCCCATCGTTCAACGGCTCGGATTCCAACTTGGTCGCCGAACGAACCTCTCCGAATTCGAGGCGATTTACGGCTTCAAGGGCGAAACGAACCTCGCTCACGTCCAAGCTCCCTTGGTGCAAGCAGGTGACATCCTTCATCCGCAGACGGACGAATACGGCGGCCTCCGCCCCATCGTGGTGCCCGTGGGCGTGGACCAGGACCCTCACCTCCGATTGACGCGTGGATTGGCCTCGAAGACAAATTGGTTCAACCTCAAGGAAGGAAAGCATGCCGGACTGATCGTCGCCCTTTCCGTCCAAGAAGACAACGCAGTGGCCCTTGGGCAACAGGCCGATGGCCGGGTTGATCGCAACGTTCGGCAAGCGGTGTTCGATCGCATCGTGGAGCGTCTGAGCGCGTTGGGCTTCAGCGACGTGCGACCAAATCCCAAGCACGGGACGGTCGAGGTGCCTTCGGCTTCAAAGCGAGACCTCGCCGCCATTCGCTTGGCCCTCCTTGGGTTGGAACGTGAACTCGGTGGCATGGGCCTGATGCCGCCTGCCTCGACCTACCACCACTTCGCCGTTGGTCTCGACGGTGACAAGATGTCCAGCAGCCGCCCGGATTCCACCATCTTCCTTGGGGACGAACCCGGAAAGGTGGCGAAGAAGATCCGAAGGGCCTTCTCCGGTGGGCAACCGACCGTGGAAGAACACCGTCGCCTTGGCGGTGATCCGGACCGTGACGTTGCCTTCCAATACATGGCGTATTTCTTCGAAGAGGACGACGCGGTGCTTGCCGAATTGGCGGAGTCCTATCGGGCCGGCCGCCTCCTTGCTGGGGAGATGAAGCAAGCATGCTTGGAGCGTGCGGAAGTCTGGCTGGGCGATCTGGCTGAGCGTCGTGACGAGACCGCGCATCTGGTTGAGGCGTTCCTCGCCCAAGACGCCCGGTGAGTTCAGGACGAGAACACGGGTGGTTCCGGGCCCATCGGCAGCGCTTCGGTTTCCTCCGGCGTGAGCGGTCGCTGCTCGGCGTCGTCGTCGAGGATGAGCGAACGACCGCTTGGGTCGAGCAACATCAGCGTCATCGGTTCATCAAACTGGCCGGCCATGGCCATGGCAAGGCGAAGCCGGAGGTGGTCCAGCGCGGCTCGCTCCTCCGGAAGGTCGCCGTGGGCCACCACGTCCCGTTCCACGATGTCGAGCACGTCCACGAAGCGCTGAAGCACACCTTCGACGTTGGAGACGTATCCCGTGGACGAGGCACCTGGCGACACCTCGAGGTCAAGTTCGGGAATTCGAACGGTGCACGCCGTGGAACGAACCACGCGAGCGGTGAGGTGCCGTCGGTCGGTGAGGTTGAGTTCCCAACCCGTTGGTGTTTGGGCTTCCGCGGGAATCAGGTCGGTTTGACGCCAGCCGCACGCCAAGCAGAGCAAGGTGACCTGCGTGTGTTCACCGAAGTACGGAATCTCATCGATGTGGGTGCGCAGCCGCAACCCTTCCTCATCGGCGCATGTTGGGCAAGGCGCATCGACCACTTGCTCCATTCACCAACGCCTCCCGTCGCCTTCCGGGCGGACGGTTTCTGCGGCATCTTCGACACCTCGGACGCCTGCGATGCCGGGTGGCAAGACGAGGACCCTGGTGTCGGTCAACTGGACCATGCGGCCGCCCAAGTCCTCCTCAACGAAGATGGAGATGTGGTCCAAGGCGGTTCGGAAATCGTCGTGACGTCCGAACAATGGCGCCACGTCCAGGAGCGTGATGTGGCCTTCAGCGGCCCAATCCATCACTTGCCCAATGCCCCCGATGCTGGCGAGTGAAGCACGGTGGATGACCGGGGCGTCAGGGCCCACAGGCACCGGGGCGTCTGGATACAGGTTGCGAAGATCGAGGTAGGCATGCGGGACGGTCGGTGCGGCAGGGATTCGCCGTGCCTCGGGGCGAAGGCTGGGCATGTCGAATTGTTCCAGCGGAGGGCCAGCAGGTGCTTCTGCCACCTGTTCTGGTGCCCCGCCGAAGGCATCCAGCGAGAATTGCCACTCGTCGGTCTCGGACCGTCGGGCCATGATTCACGCTGGTGACGAGGTCCCATGAAGCCTCCCTCGCGTTGACGGCGGATTCATAAGGGTCCGTCAGGCAGTCCTCACCACGCACCCGTTGTTCATACGGGGTGGCGGAGGTGAGCAACCATGATTCAGGGCGAGCATGAAGGCGTTCTCAAAACCGGTACGAGCACCGTGGGCATCACGTTTGACGGCGGAGCCGTCGTCGGTGCCGATCACCGTGCGACCATGGGTCACTTCGTGGCCAACAAGAGCGTCCAGAAGCTCTTCCGCATCGGTGACAACCTCGGCTTGACCACGGCCGGTTTGGTGGGTCACGCTCAGTCCTTGTCCCGCACCCTCAGCGCTGAAGTGGCCCTCTACGAGTTGCGACGCGGACAGCAAATGACGGTCAAGGGTGCTGCTACCCTGACCGCGAACATCCTCTCAGGCCGCCCTCACTGGGTGCAGCTCCTCATCGTCGGTGTTGACCCCGACGGCCCGTCGGTGTACTCCATCGACTCGGCCGGTGGTTCCATCCCCGACGTCTATTGCGCAACCGGCTCCGGTTCGCCGTACATGTACGGTGTCCTCGAAGACGGATTCCGTGAGAACATGTCCCGTGAGGAGGCTGTCCTTCTCGCTGCCCGTGCCCTGACCGCGTCCGGTCAGCGTGACGCCGCCAGCGGCAACGGCATGGACCTCGCGGTCATCACCGCCAAGGACGGATTCACGCTCGTCGATCAATCCGAGATCGACGCCCTCCTCGCCTCACACCGCTGAGGCTTTTCCCATTCCCGTTTCCCCCCACCGTGGAGGTGGAGGGAGCCGGCAAGGTGTTTCTCATGCGAATGAGCTTCAAAGAACTGAAAGACGAAGTGGCCAAGATTGTCCCCAAGGGGCTCGATTACACGGTCGAATTGGAAGCCGGCGACATCGCGATCATCACGTCTGAACCGGCGCGTTTTGCAGCCGATGGCCTGATCGGGCGCATCGCCAAGCGTGTGCGCCGCACCATCGTCCTTCGGCCCTCCGAGGACATCATGGTCGCTCCCGAAGAGGCCAAGCGCGCCATCGAGGAGATTTTGCCGGAATCAGCGGGCCTGAAGCACGTCTACTTCGACGCATGCCTTCGTGAAATCACGCTGATCTGCGACGACCCCGGTGAAGCCGTTGGCCGCCGTGGTGCGGTGCTCAACGAAATCCGTGACACGACCGGATGGCTCGTCCGTGTCGAACGTACCCCTCCGGTGTTGTCCAAGACCATCCACGACATCCGCGGTTACCGCGAGGCCAACGCCCCTGAGCGACGCAAGTTGCTCAAGAACTTCGGCCTCAACATCCACCGCCCCACACGCCCCGGTTCGGCTTGGGCCCGCGTCACCGCACTCGGTTCCTACCGCGAAGTGGGCCGTGCTTGCCATCTGGTCACGACCAACGAATCGCGTGTGATGATCGACGTCGGCGTCAACATTGCCAGCGACACCGACCCCATGCCGTACTTCACGGCCCCAGAAGCCTTGCCTCTGGACAAATTGGACGCCGTGGTGTTGACCCACGCGCACTTGGACCACGCCGGCATGCTTCCGGTTCTGTTCAAGTACGGATACCGAGGTCCTGTGTATTGCACACCGCCGACCCGCGACATGATGCTCCTGCTTCAAACGGATTTCCTGAAGGTCGGCGGCGCCGAGGGAAAGCGAGCTCCCTACAGCATGGAAGACATCCGACAATGCATGCTCCACGTCGTTGACGTGGACTGGAGCAAAACGACGGACATCACGCCCGACGTGAAGCTCACCTTCGAGAACGCAGGTCACATCCTCGGTTCGTCTGCCGTCCACCTCAACATCGCCGACGGCAAGCACAACATCGTGTTCAGTGGCGATCAGAAGTACGAGAAGTCCTGGCTCTTCGACGCCGCCAACGTCCGGTTCCCGCGGTGCGAAACGCTGGTCATCGAATCCACTTACGGCGCCAGCGGCGACTACCAGCCCTCCCGTGAAGAAGCGACCATGGAATTGCAGGACATCGTCACACGGACGATTGAACGCGGTGGGAAACTGATCTGTCCCGTCTTCGCCGTCGGGCGTTCACAAGAAGTGATGATCGCCATTGACGACCTCTTCCGTGCGGGGAAGGTGAAGCCCGTGCCCGTCTGGTTGGACGGGATGATTCAGGAAGCCACGGCGATCCACGCCGCCCATCCAGATTACCTGACGAGTTCCCTGAAGCGTTCCTTGCTGACCGACGACGGACAGAACCCCTTCACGAGCGAATGGTTCCGACCCGTCCAAGGACGAGAGTTGCGCGAATCCATCATCATGGACACCAGCCCATGCATCGTGCTGGCGACGTCCGGGATGATGAACGGCGGCCCCGTGATGGAGTACTTCAAGCACTGGGCATCGGAAACCAGGAACTCCCTTTGCTTCGTGGGCTACCAGGCAGAAGGCACCCTCGGGCGCCGTCTCCAGAAGGGCTTCGGTGAAGTGCCGATGATCATCAACGGCCGCACCGAGATGGTGAAAATCGGCTGTGAGATGGTCACCATCGACGGCTTCAGCGGTCACTCCGACCGCCGTCAACTCCTCGATTTCGTCGATCAGATGAGCCCCACGCCGAAAGCCATCGTTTGCCACCACGGCGACTACCACAAGTGCAACGAGTTGGGCAAGACCCTTCGCGAGCGCTACCGGTGCCGAACCTACGCGCCTCGAAACCTTGAGACGGTCCGACTGTTCTGAAGCTCAGATCATTGGTTCGCCGCATTCAGGGCAGGGGATCCCGGGCAGGAACATGCCTGGGATGTACCCGCATTCCACACACATTGAGGTGGTGTCGTCGATGCTCATTGTGCTCACCCTTCAATCCGTTGACCCGGTCAAAAATCCATGCTGCTTCATCGCGTCGATGACGTGGTGCAAGTCGCACGTTTCGATGACCACCTTGGCATGAGGCAGCGGACGCTCGTCCCATGGGTTGAAGCAAATGGGCAAACCGGCCTCTTGGAACATGCCAATGTCTCCGGCCGAATCACCGACCGCCACCGTACGGGTTCGGTCCACCCTGTGACGCCGTTGGAGCATGCGCACCAGCGCGCCTTTTCCGTCCATCTGGACTTGGTATCGCCCCAAGGTCCGAAGGGCACCGTTCTCGTCGTGACCAAGTTTGGGCAACCAGCCGTTGGTGAAGACGTCAAGGCGGCTGTCGCACCCATGGCCTGCCTCGCTGGCATAGCGTTGCTCGATGCCCCCCCACCTTCGTCGCCATGGTGTGTCTGCGGGAAATCGAGCAGCGATGCGGTGTGCGGTGGCTTGCACCCCGCCGCTGACGATGGCGACGTGCCATCCCGCGTCCAACGCGGATTGAATCAGGGCCTCGAGGCCCGGCATCAGTGGGGTGGCGAGCAAGATGTCGTCAAGGCGGTCCACGCGAGCGTCGCTTCCGTCCATGGCTTGGAACGCTGCTTCGATCAGGCGGAGGTCAAGTTTGATCCAGGTCCACTCGTCGAGTTTTCCTTGGTTGTACAGGTTGAAGGACTCCGAATTGTCCGCTCCGATGGCGTCGTAGACCACCTGCCACGTCGAAAGGTGATTGACGAGGACACGGTCCATGTCGAGGCAGAGAAGCCCCTGAACCTGTGCAGACTTCACGCGACCTCACCTTCGCTTTCGACCTGATGGTGAAGGCTTGCGACCTGTTTTTCCATGATCCACAGCAGGATGGCGGTCATCAAGGCAAACAAGCCCACCAACGTGACCGCCACGGTGGCCAAGGTGACGCCGAGCGACGTGGAGTTGAGTTCCTTGAACTGGTCGATGACGTTTCCAGAGAGCTGGATTCCGAGGACAAAGAGGACCAAGCCGGGGAGTCCAATGAGCATCAACGGATGCTTCGATTCCAACATCCAGTAGAACATCTGCGCCATCCTTGAGGCGCTGGCCAAGGACTCTGCCTGATGCACGTTTGGCCGGGCGATGTGTCGGCTGACACGCACACCGAGTTCCTCGGGGAGGTCCATGGCGGTGCCAAGCGGTCCCAAGGCTGCCAAGGCTGCAAATCCAGCCGGGGTGACCTGCAGGTGTTAGACGTCCGCGTCCAAGAGCACCACGTCCTCCGGTGGCCCCTCGTCTTCCCCGAGCACGATGGAAACGTGGACGTCCCATCGTTCGTGCAACCGGTTGATCGAGAGGGGAAGGTCACGAAGTCGCCATGCATCGTTGACGCGAAGGAAGAGCGTGCGCTCAGCGTCCTCAAGTCCACCTTCCTTCAACGAGGCGGCAAGGCTGGCAGCGGTGATGTGCTCGTCAAGGAGGCTCAGCACGGGGCAGGACAGCCGTTCTGCAAGTTCGACGGTGGCGTCGGTTGAGCCTCGGTCGAGCAACACGACTTCGTCCACCGTTTCACGAGCCCGAACGATGATCGACACGATCCGTAGTTCAAGGTCCGACCCGATGAGGACCAAACGGTGACGAGGTGGACTCACGCTCACGCCCCGGTCGAACGCGGGTATCAATCATCTCCTTCCCCTTGCACGTTCCGACACCTTATGAGGCGCGGTCGTTCGCAGCGGAACATGTGGGAAGGGCGCCGTGTTGCGGTGGTCATGCCTGCGAGGAACGAAGCCCTCCACGTCGGTGGAGCGCTCCGCTGTTTACCCCCCGAGGTCGACCTCGTGGTGCTCGTCGATGATGGCTCCATGGACGGGACGAAAGAGGCCGCGAAGGCCGCCGAACCTCATGCTGAATTGGTCATCTTGGAAGGTGCCGGGAAAGGGGTTGGTGCTGCGGTGGCGCTTGGCTTTTGTCACCTGATTGATCGTTGGGGTCCAGACGACCTCGTTGCGGTCATGGACGGCGACGCACAAATGGACGGCGAGGACCTTCTCCCGCTGTGCCGTCACCTCGTGGACTCGGACGTTGACGTGGTGAAGGGGAACCGGTTGGCTCACCCTGCGGTCGGCACGAGCATGCCCCTGCTTCGACGGTGGGCCAACCGCGGCCTCTCGGTGTTGACCACGTTGGCTTCCGGCCGCCGGGTCTACGACGCTCAATGCGGTTTCATTGTCCTCCGAACGTCCGTGCTTGAACGAACCAAGGACGACCCCGTTTGGGCCGGTTACGGTTACGTGAACCATCGCTTCATCCGTTGGTCCAGGCATGGTATCCCCGTTTCTTCGCATCCCGTTCGCCCCGTCTATGGGGAGGAAACCTCAGGCATCCGCCCCGTTCGATTTTTCTTTGGTGTGGGAGGGATGTTCGTCCGTGAACATCACGCACGCGCCTTTTCTTCGCTTGCATCTGGTCCCTACCGTGGCCCACTGACCCTCGCCTTGCTGTTCTATCTCGGAGGATGGGCAGCAGGACTTGGTGCACTGCTCGGCACCTTGCCGCTTGCGACGATGTGGGTGCTTCCCTTCGCCTGGTTGCTTGCGCACGGCCTGGACCGCACTGCGCATGCTGGTGGGCGCGCCAGGATTTGAACCTGGGTCCAGGCGTCCCAAACGCCCGATGATAGGCCAAGCTACACCACGTGCCCTTGAAGGGCGCTCACGCTTCTCGTCTTCAACCTGACCGTTGCTCACCGAGGAGGCACCAGAGGTCACTTTCCTCCTCAAAGAGGAGACCGGCCCCCATCGCGTGTTCGATGACGTCCGGAACCGAGGTGGTGGATGACCTTCGCCGAAGGGCCTTCGCCAACGCCTCCACGGTGACGTACCCGTCCTCGTTGGCGGCCTCACGCAAAGCCGCGAACCACACACGTGGTGAGTCTTCATCGTCGGCGCCTTTTCGAACCCTTTGGCCACCCATGCGCTTCCGAAGTTCATCGCGGAGTTCCTCAGGCGTGTTTGCCAAGGTCACCAGCACTTGGAGTTCAGCCGCGGATGCCGCTCGATCCACGACGTCCATCGGCGATGCCGTTCGATGCCCGCAATGCGGGCAACGGTGGGCTACACCCCGAGCACCGTGGCAGCGTGAACACGACGGGCAGCGGGCGACGAGCCAAACGTCGTCCACGCCAATCCACTCACAAGCTGAAATCGGTTCGATTCCCTGGGCGCATGGCGCGTGCGGCCGGAGCCTTGGTGTCGACGCGACGCTGTGCGGCGTCGATGGCTTCCTGGGCGCTCCTCGTCATCGACTTGCGGACCGGTCCGGTTCGCTGGCTTCCGAGGTTGGACAGCGAGTCAGGGAGGATGAGTGCAGCCACGGCGACACCGTGGTGGTCGCGACCAGCGGTCACTTCGTCCACGGCGAGGTCGAAGGATTCGACCTCAAGGTCACGGGACGCCAACCGGCGCTGGAGGTTTCGGCGAAGCAAGAGGGTCGTCTCTTCGAAATCGGTCGCGGTGGTGATGGTCGCCACGACCGTGCATGGCTCACCTTCCGGTGTGCGTGCCATGGCATAGGCCACACCTGCACACGCGCTGGATCCGTTCCACGCATAGGCGCTGGCCACGTGGCACTCCACGAGCGAGCCCATCGGCAAGGGCCTCGGTTGAATGGCTTGGAATCCAAGCGGCAGCATCGCCCCTTGCATGGGCACGTACCGCACGTCACCAAGACCCAGGTCGACCAAGGCTTGGTCCAGCGCGTCCTCGGCGTTTTCTCCCCACGGCGCCACGGCGGTCATCAGCCATCCGGAAGTGGTGCTCATGGGGACAACAGGTTGGGGCGGGTTCATCAACAGCGTGGTGCCGTTCCGGGCATGGTCGGGGGCCAAGGTTCGCCGAGCGGGCGTCACGCCGCATGGCCGCTGTTGGCGGTGCTCGTGCTGCTGGCCGTCGTCATGCTCTTCGCCGGACCACTGGGCGTCGTCCGTGGTTTTGCCGACGGATTGGCGCTCGCGATCACCCTCCTTGTGATTGGGCTGGTGTTGGTGCTGGTTCTGTCACGCAGGGGTGCGCGTTCCGACCGTTCAGGTTCAACGGCCGGAGTGGTTTCTGCACAGCCGATGGTCGCTCGCGCCATGGCTCATGTGGAGACGGAGGCCGACGTGGACCTCGAGGGCCTGGATCTTCCTTTGGTTTGATCAGGGCGTGACGCGACGCGAATCGCGCGGGAAGGGGATGACCTCACGGATGTGGTCTGCTCCGGAAAGCCAACTCACCACACGGTCCACGCCAAGCCCGAAGCCGCCGTGGGGGACACCGCCGTAGGCGCGGGTGTCGATGTAGAACTGGTACGGTTCTCGCGGGACGTTTTCTTCGTCGATTCGAGCGAGAATTTCCTCTTCGGACCATGTGCGCTCTCCTCCACCGATGATCTCCCCGTATCCTTCGGGGGCCAGCAGGTCGTGGCACAAGACGTAGGCTTCGTCGTCTGGGTCCATTCGGTGGTAGAAGGGTTTGGCCACCTTGGGGTAATGCGTCAAGAAGTGGGGCACGTCGAAGTCTGCGGTCAGCACCTTCTCCTTGCTGTAATCCAGGTCTTGACCCCACTCGATGTCGACGTTCATGCCTTGGAGCGTTTCGACGGCCTCGTCGTAGCGCATGCGTGGGTACGGGTTGTCCGCATATCGGGCCACAAGATCGAGATCGCGGTCCAAACTGGCCAGTTCATCGCTTCGCTCGTCAAGCAAGGTCTTCGCGATCCGTCGGACCACGCCTTCTCCGTGGGTCATGATTTCGTCGTTGGTGGCCCACGCCAATTCCATCTCGGCGTGCCAGAATTCCGTCAAGTGTCGGCGAGTGCGGCTCTTTTCTGCGCGGAAGGACGGAGCGATGGTGTACAAACGCTCCAAGGCCGGCATCGCTGCTTCGGCGTAGAGTTGCCAGGATTGGGTCAGGTAGGCCTTCTTGCCAAAGTACGGGACTTCGAAGAGCGTCGAACCTCCCTCGACGGCACCGGCCACGAAATTCGGGGCTTGGTACTCCACGAAGTCGAGGTCTCGGAAGTAACCGTGAATTGCACCGAACACCGAAGAGCGGATCTGCAACATCGTCGTCATCCTCGACGTTCGAAGGTAGAGGTGGCGGTGGTCAAGCAGGAATTCGGTTTCTCCGCCGTCGGCAGCGGCCATGGCGGATTCGGTGATCGGGAAGGGCCGTTCGGGGTTGACGCCACCGACCACCGTTCCCGAGACGACGCTGACTTCATGTCCACCTTGGGCACGTTCGTCGACCTTGACTTCGCCGACGAGTTCCATGGAGGATTCGATGAGCGCTTCGCTGAGGGCGGTGAACGCCTCGTCACCGACCACGTTTCGCTTGACGACGCATTGCACCGTCCCTGTGGAATCGCGTAGCACAATGAACCGGAGGTTGTTGTTGCCACGGCTTCGCTTGACCCACCCCTTCAGGGTGACCTCTTCGCCGTCATGGTTGCCCGATTGAACCGCACCGATGTAGGTCGTTTTCATGGGAATCCCGGCGATGGCTGCCTCACCCGCCATTTGAACATGACCGCCTGAGGCAGGCTCCAATGGCGTTGAGGAGAGAGCGGGCCTGACGGGGTTCGAACCCGCGACCGACGGATTAAGAGTCCGTCGCTCTACCTGACTAAGCTACAGGCCCACAGCGCGCTCCTGACGCCCGTATTTAATCACCACGGCGGGGTTATGCAAGGCGGCCGCCAGGGCGCACCAAACGTGCTGCTCCTGAGGCTCCAGCAAGGTAGACCACGTCGCACATGTCGATGAAGAGGCCGACCTGCACCACGCCTGCAAGCGAAAGGAGCGCGGTTTCGACGCCCGCGGGGTCGGTCAGCGTCGGTCCGGTGTGGGCGTCGATGATGTGGTTCCCGTTGTCCGTAACGAGGGGTCGGTCGCCGTCCATGCGCAGGGTGGCTTCGCATCCCAACAGGTTCGCGATGGCCGAGCGGGTGGTGCCAAGTGCAAACGGCGTGATCTCGATGGGAAGAGGAAAGGCACCGAGCACGTCAACCATCTTGCGATCGTCGGCCACGACGACCATGGCTCCCGAGGATTGGGCCACCAGTTTCTCCCGAAGGAGGGCCGCGCCTCCGCCCTTGATGAGTTGGAAGGCAGCATCCACCTCGTCCGCTCCGTCGATGACAACGTCCAGTGCGTCCACGTCATCGAGTTCAGCCAACGGTAAACCGAGTTCAGTGGCCAGCGCGTGCGTCGCGAGGCTGGTTGGCACGCCCACCACGTCAAGCCCTTCTTCATGATGCAGGCGAGCAAGTTCCACGATGGTGTGGTGGACGGTTGAACCGGTGCCCAAACCAAGGGTCATGCCGTCCTTGACCTCGTTGCAGGCGGCGATGCCGGCCAAGCGCTTGGCTTCGTCAATGGACATGCGGCAAGGTCAACCGGCCCAGTCCAAAGGCTATGCCCCTCGTACCGGGATGCTCCGAAGCATTCAATGGCGAGGAAGAAGGTGGTGAAGCATGGCCCCGGGAGGACGCTATGCAGCAGTGCTGCTGGTGCTTCTCATGGTCTCCATGCCGTGGGCGCCTGCAGCGCCCGCAACGCTGACTGTGAACGAGCCGAGCACCACCCTCGGTACAGCGTCCACGATCGTCATCGGCGGAGCCAACGGCGGACTTGACGACCGCGTCGAGGTCGAGGTGGACGACGGCCGTTCCATCGCACGCGTGGACCTCACGCTCGAATCTGCAGCCCTTGGTCGAAGCACGGGGGCGGCCCTCGCCGGCGCCTCAGATTTTGACGCACCCGGCGCCGTCTACGAAGGCATGGACGTCAACGGCAGCGCCCTCACTATCCTTCCTGACGGTGCGTTTTGGGACTTTGAAGACCCCAACCACGGCTGGACGCTCGGTGGAACCAACGTCTGGAAACATGGGTTTGACAGCACCCTCGGATCCACGGCCGGCGTTTCGTCGGGACAAAACGCCCTCTACACCTACGACGGAAATTATCCCTACATGTCAACGACGTACTGGGCGACGTCCCCCGACCTCCCTTGCAGCGGTTGTGCGGGTTCGTGGGAACTGAGTTTCATGCGTCGTCTCGGGGTCGAAAACAACTACTGGGACCATGTCTACATCCAAGCCAAAAATGCCCAAGGGAACTGGGTTCAAGTCTGGGCCAATCCGGGATCGAACATCAACGAAAACTCGTTCAGCATGCAAACGTTTGACGTTTCGAATTACGTTGCTTCCAACCCGAATTTTGCCGTTCGTTTTGGAATGGGCACCACCGATGGGTCCGTCTTTTACACGGGTTGGAACATCGACGACGTGCGCATCCAGCCCACCGGTGGCGTCACAGGGACGGGCGAAGGAACGTGGACTTCAGCGCCCTTTGGCCCAGACGTTGACGGCGCTCCACATGCCAGGTTGACCCTCGACGCCAACGTGCCGAGCGGTGCGGTGTTGGAGGCGACGGTGATCGACGCGTTGACCGGCACGACCGTTCCGGGGTACACCAACTTGGACGTCACGACGATTGATCTGGGCGCCATCGACGCCGCGGAACGTCCGCTGCTGAGGCTTCAACTTCACTTCGAGGAGGGTTCGGAAGGTGCACCGGCCGTGGGCAGCATCGCCTATGGAGGTCGGCTCTTGCACGAACTTGAGGTCATGCCATTGGCCACGTGGACGGATGCGTCTGGAAACGAACCCGCCGACGTGGGGACCTTCAGCACCAGCGCTGCGGCCTTCGTGGCGGCGACCACCCTGACGAGTCCCGTCACCACCCACCGTTCGGGCATCGGAGCGGTTCGGAATTCCTGCGATTTGACCGATGGAATCCTCGAACTTCGCCTCGACGGTGGAGCATGGACCGAGATTCAGGACGGCGGGGGCCTCATCGTCTTCGATGCCATCGCCCACACCGCTGAACTCCGCATTCGGACGGCAGCAGGCAGCAACGCGTGGACGTTGAAGCATTTCGAAGTGGACCTTCTTCCGTCTCCCGCGCCGTCCGGTGCCATGGTGGACATCGGTGCCGACGGCACCGGTGAATGGGGCTTGGTCGAGGCAGCTCATGGGCGGCTCGGTCTGCAAGATCGCTTGACCAACGGCGCACAATGGACGGAAGCCAACATGATCGGGGGCGCCGATGTGGTCGTTCCCTTCCTGCTGCCGGCCGACGGTGTGGAGGCGCTCTCCCTTGTGGTGGACGTGCTGTCCAGCGACACCAACCTCCTCAACATGGAACTCCGGATGGACGGCAACACGGTCGTGCAACCCTTTGACGTACGGCCCTTTGTGGACGAAGCCGAAGTCCACCTTTCCTCGACGGACCTCGCCACGCTCAACGCCGCCCTCAGCGGACAGAGGGACGCGGGGCCAAGCGGGTTGGATTTTGTCGAAGTTCAAGCCGTGTTCTCAGGTCCAACCAGCGCCAACCTTGTGTTGGTCGTCGGCGGTCTCTTCGCGCCATACTCGGGCGTAATGTCGACCTCGTTGGTTCCAGGGCATCCGCTTGTGGTGGCTTTGAACGGGGCGCTTGGTGAAGCCATGCCGGTGAACGGCGTCCGGCGTGTCTCCCTTCCAGTCGCCCTCTCCGCACCCGGTGCCGTTCAATTCACGGTCGACGACCTTCGAACCACCGCATCGGTGGAGGTGGTGGGCTTGTCCATGACGCCCGATGTGGACACCCTGGTCCCCGGAGAGGACTGGTACCGATTCAACGCGAGCTTTGACGCAACGCGTCTGGGAACCACCACCTTTGCTAACGACATGCGAACGCAAGGTTGGGACGTTCGTATGGTGCTTCACGCTCCCGGTGGAGCGGCGGAAGTGACCTGCTCGGTCGGTGCTCTGCCCCTCACGGGAGACGAATTGAACGGCTGCAGCGACACAGGTCAGGCCCTGGTCTGGAGCAACGGCGACGAAGAGGGTCATCTGACGCTCGGTGGATCAGGTGCACTCGCTTGGGTGGACGTGGCCTTCCAAATTCCTGTGGCGTGGGCCGATGAGCCAAGCGCCGTTTTCTCGATTTCACTCGTGTCACCCGCTGGCCCGATGCTCCCTGCTTCCCGTACCTTCGGGGCTGGCGCAGCCATGGGGATCGAACCGGACGTCGGGCTCGAAGATTGGTGGATCGAGACCTCCAGCGGCTACCGTGCGCATCCGAGCGAACCATGGCTTGCACCCGGTGACGTGGGTACCATTCACATTCAGGTCGGTTTCGAAGACCTGCCGGATGCGGCCCGTCCTCGAAGCGGTGACGTCCTCGTTCGCGCGCGTCTCAATGGTGTCGACATTGGGACCACTTCGTCCTTAACCGCTGGACATGCGTCCTTCCCCTTCACGGCACCGAGTTTCGTACCTGAGGTGGAAGTGCGGATCGACATCGAGCCGCTCAAGGGTCAAGATCGGGCCGACGCCGTTGACTCGTCCACGACCTTCGGGCTTGACGGCGTCGCACCCCTGCTGTTGTCCTCGTCGACCGATGCAACCGCTCACTTGAGCGCTGACGAACATCACGAGCACAGCCTCCTCATCGGTGACCGCCCCCGCCTTCCTTCGAGCGGTGACGTCCACCTCTGGCGTTCGTGGGTGGACGACCTCAACGGCAACGGGTTCATCGATGCCGACGAAGCCACCCTCAGGAAGGTCAGCGTGCCGGCCAATTTGACCGACCTTCAGGGGACCTACGCCTTTTCCCTCGACGCATCCCGTGCACCGCAGGACGGATGGTACGCCTTCTGGTACGGCATCGCCGACCAAGCGGGCAACGTCCTGCTCGACGTAGGCAACCGTTCGTCCCCCATGTCCATCGTGCAGGTCAATTCTGACGCGGCTCCTTCGGTCGGCAACGATGCTTCCGCATCGTGGTCCGTGTCATCGCCTGCTTGGCTTCACCCAAGCGAAACGGTCACCCTCTCCGTGCCGTTGGGTGATGGAAACGGTTTGCAGGACTTGGCCGAGGTGACGATCGATTTGGACCTTGAGCGGGACGACGGTTTGGTCGTGACCTGGACCGCCGAGGACGGTTGCAGCGAAAACCATCCTTTCCTTACGGTCCTCGATTGCAGGATGGAGGGTTCGCCCTCCGCATTGACGCCCTTCAGCGAACAAGGCTACCTGCGCATTGACCTTCACCTCGACTGGGGCTTTGACCCAAGCACGACGGCACGAACGCCTTCGGTCACGGTCGAGGACCGTGGCGGCCAATTCTCCTCCGATCGCCTCGATGGATTGCGGTGGAGGGCCTCCAGCGAATTTGTCCTTGACCCAACCTCGGTGGTCGTTCAACTGGAGGGGGCCGTGCTTGGTGAGGCCCAGGCCCAACTTCGCCCCGGTGCAGAACTCCAGGTGTCGTCCTCCTTTGCTTGGGCTCGCTCGGGTCGGACGGTGCTCCATCCCCTGCATGTGGAAGCCTCGCTCGGTTCTGAAGTGCAGAACGGCAACACCTCCGACGGTTCCTTCAACCTCACCCTCGAGGTGCCCGACGAAGCAGGGAGCCAAGGTCTTCTGATTCGTGTGTTGGAGGCACCGGACGGTGCGGTCCATCGCGGAGCCGACGACGTGGTTCGACGCTTCATGGTCGACACCGAACCGCCGCGTGTCAAGGCGCTCACCTCACCTGCCCTCGGTGCTCCGCTTCCTGAGTCCGATTGGGGGGCGTTGACCGTTGACGTCCGTATGGACGAGGACATTGGTCTTGGACAGGTGGAGCTTGGATGGCGCGTGATGGTCAGCGGTTTCGGTCTGGCGGGAGAGGTGCTCGGCGAGGGCGTGGAACCGATGACGCTCCGTGGTGCACGCACCAGCGGCGAAGATTTGCCCCTCCGCGCCGTGTTGGACCTCGACGCTGCCCTCACAGAAGACGTGCGTACCCAGCGGCTCGAATTGCGGGTCTGGGTCCTTGGTGAGGACCAATCGGGCCAGCCTGTGGACACGCTTGGAAATTCACTGGCGGACCCCTTGGCCGTGTGGTTGCTTGAGCAACGTGTGGCTGACGTCGTCTTCGACGGCGAGCCTGACGAGACCCTCGTGAATCCCGTCAAGGGTGGCGAGTTGGTCTGGTCGTACAGCATCGTCAATCTCGGTCGAGGCCCGGGTGACGTTCAGATCATCGTCGAAGTCGTCGAAGCGGACGGTGGGCGTACGCGCCTCGACGCGCGCTCCATCAACATCGGAGCCGGGGCGAGCGCCGTCCAAAACGGAAGTTGGATCCCACTCGACGAGGGGCCGGTCCGCTTCGAATACATCATCGTGGACGGCACGACGCACGTCGGGGACACGCTCCTGATTGGCGCTTCTCAGGGCCAGGGCCTCTTCGGTGGCCCTGCGGGCGGGGTGGGCAGCATCCTGATCTTGGTCATCGTATCCCTCGTCGGCTTCGTTGCCTACCGTCTCTCCAAGGAACGCTCCTGAAGGGATGCGTTCAAGTGGAACGCAACACCACCGCGGCCCGGAGGGAGTGGGAGGACTGCTGACAGAGCCAGACTCTGAGGAAAGTCCCCTCTCCACGGTGCACATGGGCCGCACAAGCGGCAGACCGGAGACGGTCAGGTCAATGCAGCAGAAACGAACGATGCGTGGTGAACGATGATGTCGAAGGACGGAGGTTTCCACGTGGTCGATGAGACGAGCAACCCCATGGGAGCAAGCCCAGACAGCCCTGACGACGCGGCACGCCGAGGGGCAGGTAGGGTGCACAGTTGAATGCAGTCACCGTTTTACGGGAACAGAAAGGGGCTTACTCCCCGCTCCCTCCGCCTCATTCCAAGACGGCATCGATGGCCGTCATGTGTTCCGAGGTGACCACCCCTTCACCGAAATCCACGGCGCGTTTTCGGTGACGAACAAGCGAGACGATGTCCCGTTCGCCGGCCAACAGGGCGGGAAGCAGGAAGCAACTTGTCAAGAAGGCGGCGGCGATGAGGGCCGCCATGATGCCAAAGAAATTCTCGAGCCCTGGGAAGGCGGCAAGGAAGCCCGCTGAAATGCCGGCGATGGTCGTGATGGAGGTCTCGAAAATCGTGTGGCCGGTGGATTCGATGGACGTTGCCAAGCCTGTCGGCGTCTCCCCTTCTTCCTGAATGCGATGCATCATGTGAATGGCGTCGTCGACACCGATCCCGAAGACGATGGTGCCGATCATCGCGGTGAAGATGTTGACGTTCACGTCACCGCTTCGCATCATCAGCGGTTGCCAGAGGATCACCACGGCCACGGGGACCATCGTGTAGAGGCCGATGCGTGGGCTCCTGAACATGAGCATCAGGAACAGGGTCAACACCAGCATCGTCAGGATGGTGGTGCGCGATTGTGTCTCGTGGATGCCTTGGTTGATGTCAAGGGAGACCGGCAGGCCTCCGGTCAAGCGTGAAGAGCGGGTGTTCTGGAGGAGGTTGTCCTCGGAAAGAACGCCGTCGATTTCGTCCCGGAGCACCTCAGCGTCGTTGAGGTTCATGTACGGTTGATCGACGTACACCAGTGCTTTTGTCCCTGCTTCATTCAGCAGCATGGAGCGTACTTCGGGACTGAGGGTGTCGAACACCACGCTGACCATGTCACGACGCAACCCTTCCCTGCCGTCAGGACCCGATGCGTCGAGGGCGATCCACAGGTGGCACTCCAGCGGATCGTCGGAGTCCCAACACGGCTCGTGCAAGAGGTCCCAGAGGCTTCCTTCGTACAGCGTGACGCCCTCGGTCAATTCAACGGTGACCGGGATGGACTTCAGGAAGAGCACGATGCTGGTGGTGTTGGTGGCTTCGACCTGCGAAACGATGGCCTCAATGCGGTCGATTTCGTCAAGCACGGGAATGTCGCGGATGTTGTCCGTGCCGTTGTCGTTGCTCCGTGAAGTGGCGTCGAAGACGAACAAGGAGGTTTGACCTGAATCAAATTGGTAGGAATAGGTCGCCAACGCCTCAAGCGATGCGATGTCATCGGGTGCCTCGCTGCTCCCCGTGATCGGTTCGGAGAGGGCGTCGAGGTTGACCACGCCCACGACGGTGACCAAGAGGGCCACGGCAACGACGGCGTACCAATGCTTGACGGGGGCCTTCCCAACTTGGCCCCATGCTGATGGCGTCGACTTCCGGCTGTAGCGCAACAGCCAGGCCAAAGTCGGGACAAGCAAGAGGCTGAAAATCAGGGTCGAGATGATGCCGAGGACCAAAGTCACCCCCACGGAACGAATGGGGGTCACGGCCACGATTTGTGGCACCATCAAGACGGAGAAACCGATGACGGTTGTCACGGCCGACAAGAGGACGGCGAGCCCCGTGGACCGGGTCATTTCCAGCACGCAGGTTCGGTACAGTTCCATGTCCCAGAGGTCTGGAACAGGATGCTCGTCCTCCCCACGACGTCGTCGCAGCATGTTGTCGCTGTGCGCCGTGTCGATGTGATGCCGTCTTCGTTCTTCGACACGGTTGACCATGTGCAAGGCATAATCGACGCCGAGTCCAATGAGGATGGGAAGGTGGCGACGATCATCGGCGTGAGGGTCAGGTCGAGCAGGACCGTGCTTCCAAAGGTCACGGCGAGGGCCATCAGAATGGGCAATCCGGTGATGACGACGACCTTGGCGGAGCGGTGCAACCAGGTGATCACCCCGATGGTGAACAGGAGGGAGTAGGGAAGCATCTTCAGCAGGTCGTTGTAAATCTCCGTGCTGATGTCTTCGAGGACCTTGGTGAGGCCGGTCACGGTCATGTCGGTGTTGCTCAACTCTGACGGGCGGTCGTCAATGACGTTCTGAATGTGTGCAAGCAGTTCCGAGAAGTCTTCGAAATCCGTCCGGTTGAGGTCATGGTTGAGGCCGATGACGATGGCCGCGGTGTCCCACACGCCGTCACCGTCGAGGTCGTTGGTCGGGTCGCCGTCGTTGTCGCTGTCCACGGTCGGGTCGAGGTCGTTGGTGTCCCGGACCATCGCGGTAAAGGCCGCACCAAGGTTGTCCACCAAGGTGTCGATGCGGTCTTGGTCTGGGATAGCGTATGCTCCGCCTCCGGGCACGTCGCAATCGAAACTTACGGGAATGCGGGACTGCAAGCCGTTCTTGCACATCGAATTGTTGAACCGACCGTCAGCTGAGTTGGCCTCTTTGATGAGTTGGGCCGGCGAGAGGATCCACAGGATGCCGTCCTCTCGTCCGCGGTCATCCTTGTTCCAGTCAATGCCCCTGCTCGTGGCTCCGGCGTTGGCGTTTTCATCGTCGCCTTCAACCCACGAGATCTCCCTGAGGATGGCCTCATCGGAGATGTTGTCCCCCAGACCCTGCCCCAAGGCAGCGTTGTCGGTTCGTATGTAGACGATGGCGATGTCCGTGGACCACTCTTCACGCACCTCGAGCAGGAGGTCGGTGGACTCGGCATCGTCCGGGAGGAAGATTTCGACGTCGTCGTCGATTTGGTCTTGGAAGGACATGCCCACCTGACCCAGCATGCCCGCCACAATGAGGCACACGACCACGACCATACGCGGTGAGGTGAGCGCGGCGGTGTACATTCCCTCAAAACCACGTTCCATGCGTTCCTTGGCCAGGTTCGTGACGCGGTCGCCGAGATCTCGGACGCTCTTGAGGGCGGCAAGGGTCTCCGTCCGGAGGTCCTCATCCACCATGCACCGGGATTGCGCCCCGGGTTTTGGACCTACGCCCTGCACCGATTCAATCGATGCCGAAGTGTTCGACGATCAGGTGGCGCAGGAGGCTCCGCACGCCTTGGAGCACCAAGCCGGCCGCCATCAGGCTGAGGCCGAGGACGCCCACCCAAATGGCGGTCAGTCCATCGCCAAGGAAGGTGTCGAGGGTGCTGGTGACGTTCTGTGCCACGTTCAGCCCCATGGCCGCTCCAGTGGCGAAGAGGCCCATCCCCGGGAGGCCAAGCACGAGAAGTGGCTTCTTCTGGGAGAGGGAGATGATGGCCCAGGACAACACGGTGAATCCGTGGGACACTGCGGTGTAGTTGGACCCCTTGGGGACGTCGTAGCGAATGACGGTGGGGACTTCCTTGACCTGAAGTTGCTTCTCTTGGGCGTCTTCGAGCATCTCCAAGGAGAGCTCCATGCCTTCCGCGTCAAATCGCAGGCGGTCCAATGCCCGTGCAGAGAAGGCACGGAAACCAGACTGGGTGTCACGGATGCCGAGTTCGTTGCTCAGGTTCGAGGTCGCGGTGATGACGCGGATGCCAAGCCGACGGTACGCTGGCATGTGGGTGCCGCCCCCTCCCTCCACGAAGCGGGAGCCGATGGTGAAATCTGCCGTCCCTTCCTTGATCGGGTCCAGGAGGCGTGGGATGTCGTTCGTGTCGTGCTGTCCGTCGCTGTCCAAGACCACGAGGGCGTCCACGTCCATTTGCCTGGCGTGCTTGAACAGGGTCTTCAGGGCGCCACCGTAGCCTCGGTTCACACGGTGCCGGATGACGGTCGCCCCACATGCTTCCGCAATACGGGCGCTGGCGTCCGAAGAGCCGTCGTCGATGCAAATGACCTCATCGACGTGCTCAAGCGCACGCATGACGACGGTACCGATGGTCTCCTCTTCGTTGAAGACCGGCATGCCCGCAATGACGCGGAACCTCTCAGAGGTGGGGTCTGCCACGAAGGAACGGCTCTCAAAGTCCTATTTAGTCCATATTGACGAACATAGGCGTTCAGGGTTGGACGTTACCCCTGCCGCGGCAGGGGGACGTCGGGCGCGCCAGTGGGCGTATGCAGCTCAGAAACGAGCGGATTCAGTCGACCAGTTGGCTGATCGTGGTCACCGCGCGCTCACCCTCCAGGACCCGCTGCAAGGCGCGCAGCGAGATGACGAGGGGCGCGTAAGCCCGTCCGTCGCTGGTGGTGTAGGTGGAGCAGGCCTGGATGGCCTCGATGTCGATCGACACCTTCAGCGCCCCTCCGGCGCCGCTCCTTCGGACGTATCCGACCAGCATGCTGGTCGTGTCCTCTTCCTTCGTTTCGTTCGTGTTTTCCTTTGTCTTGGGCATCCTGTTCCCTCCGCCTTTTCGGCAACTTCTCTGCTCCACCTCTAGGGTCTTGAATCACGTGGGCAGGACGAAAGGATGAACATTGAAGCGCTTTAGCCCGAGGCATGCGCTGGCTGGTCACAGGTGGAGCGGGCTTCATCGGTTCACACGTCGTCGACCGTTTGGTCGAACGAGGTGACGACGTGCTCGTCCTCGACGATCTCTCAAGCGGCCGAAGGGAGTTTCTTGCCCATCATCTCGACGCCGGTCGCGTCACCCTGCAGGTCGTTGATCTGACCGACTTTGAGGCAACGCTTCCCCATTTTGCAGGCATCGAGCGGGTGATCCATCTCGCCGCAAACCCTGACATCCGACTGGGCACGCGCGTGACGGACACCGACCTCAGGCACGGCACCGTGGCGACGTACAACGTGCTCGAATCCATGCGACAACACGAGGTCAAGGACATCGCGTTCGCCTCATCCTCTGTGGTCTACGGAGAGGGTGCTCCCCTGCCCACGCCTGAGAACCATGGCCCCTGCATCCCCATTTCGCTGTACGGTGCAAGCAAGGCTGCAGGCGAAGGACTGATCGGTGCCTACGTCGGAACCTTTGGCTTCAAGGCGTGGATCTTTCGCTTCGCGAACATCATCGGCGGGCGAGGCACGCACGGAGTCATCTTCGATTTCATCCACAAGCTCGTCGCCACGCCGGAGCGCCTCGAAGTGCTGGGTGACGGGCGCCAAGAAAAGTCGTACATGCTGGTGGAAGATTGTGCGGACGCGATGCTGCACGTCATGGAGCAGACCGATGCACCCCTGACCCTCATAAACCTCGGAACGCAAGACACCTGCTCGGTCCGACGGATCGGTGAAATTGTCATCGATGTGATGGGCTTGACGGCACGCATGGACTACACGGGCGGGGACCGCGGCTGGGCAGGCGACATTCCGAAGGCGCGCTTGGCCATTGAGCGTCTTTTGGACACAGGATTCACGTTGACGTGCCAAAGCGAGGAAGCGGTGCGGCACACCGCGAACCTGCTCCTCGAGGAAATCGTTGGTCCACGCGATTAAACTCAGGATTGATAACCAACCGCATGCACCCGTGCCCCATGCAGTTGCACGACGACGAAGCCGCCGGCATCACCGACAGTCCGTTGTTGATGGTCGTGACCTTGGTGGTGGCCGGCTTGATGGTCGTCGCTTTGACCGCCGACCCCATTGCCACGGGAACGGACGTCGGTGACCGAGCACCAGCCCTCCAATCGATGGCCTATGACGGCAACGGCTGGGTTGCCTTCGACCTCGAATCGTACATCGATGAAAGCTGGGAAGAGGGCCAACCAGGTCAATGGATCATCCTCGAGTTCTTGGACACGGACTGCCCTTACTGCTTCAACACCGCCGACAAACTTGGTGACTGGGATGCCATCTTCGACGCCGACAATCAAGAGTGGAACAACGAAGACGTTCAGGTCATCGCTGTGGCGGCTGAACTCAACATCCAGGGGCACGATTCGTCCCGTGAGGAAATTGAAGCCTTCCGCGACAAGACCTCCGGATATGCATGCGCCAGCCAACAAGATTGCAGCGCTCGCAGCGGCGCTCCACACGCTTTCCCTTACGTGGACGACCTCCGTCTCGACGCCATGGACGATTGGGGCATCCGTGGAACGCCGACCTACTTCGTCATCCAACCTGATGGCATCGTCGCATGGAACAGCGACAACACCGCGCGGTACGACAACGCCGGCGAGGCGGTCGCGAGCCTCGCGGTGGTGGATGCGTGAATGCAAACCTCATTCTCGCCCTCGAATCCCTGCCCCTGCTTGTGGGCTTCCTTCTGACGCTTCCCGTCGGAGGCCGTTTGGCTCAACCGGTCCTGTCGATCTGGCCTTCTCTGGCTTCTCCTCGTGGTCGCATGACCGCAGGGTTGGTGCTCATGTGCCTGTCTGGGCTGATCATCTCCACGCACACCTTCTGGATTCATGAGAAAATCACAGGGACGGCGACGTCCTTCTGTGCCAGCGATTCCATCTTCTCATGCGACGACGTCATCGGTCACGAAACATATGCGTATGCTCCGATCATTGGACAGCCATGGGGCCTGCTCGGCATGGGTGTCTTCGCCGCTCTGTTGTTCGCCGCGATGACCGTTCAGAAGGAACCCGATGCCCCTGGCCGCACCCGGATGTTGCAATTGCTAATGCTCATCAGCGGTGGTGGAATTCCGGTCATTTTCCTGTTGATTTCGTACGAAATCCAAATTGAAAAATTGTGCCAGTACTGCACCATGGCTCACTTGGCCAACGTCTTGGTGCTGGTGACCTCCGTTCGGATGTTCCGGGCCACGCAAGACGATGCTTGGAGCCTAATGGCACGTGCGGATCTCAACCCTCGCGTACAAGGGCGGTCCGAAGAAGCGTGATCAGGGGATTGCGTCCCCTTCATGCACCAAGTCGCCGATGTCCTCAACCATCTCGAGGCGAACCACCGTGATCTCGAGGTGGCCTGCGTCAGGGTAGGCCTCTCGGATTTCCTCAATCAGTGCTTCACGGACACCGTCCGCATCGTCTGCCACCAGGAAGCTCAGGTGACGAGAGCGGTCAGAGCCGTGCTCGACCACGTATTCAACGATATACTCGCTGGATGAGCCTTCTTCCCACACCACGTCCCAACCGTTCTGTTCCATGATACTACATCGGCACGGCAAGATATAGAGGTTTGCTCTACTGGCATAGAAAAATGCAGGAAAAAGGAAGAAGAATGGGTTTTCCGGGAAGAATCATTCTTCCTCGGAAATCTTTCTTCCGGATTCCGTCGTTTTCGTTGGCCAAACCGCCACGGCCACACCGCCAGCAAGCAAGGTGGCTGCCAAGGCCCAACGGTGATCCGCTCCCGCCTCAACGGTGGAAGGCCGGACGGCAAGTTCAACGGCGCCCTCACTGTGTATCGTCTGAAGGGTCAGGTTGTCGTTCGCGGTTTCGTCGATCAGGATCAGGCTAAACGGTGCATCGTCGGCCCAAGCCAACGTGCCGGTCATGGTTCCGTTCATGGTGAGGTCACATGGGCCGGTGCACACGCTGGACCATGCGCCATCCGCATCCAGCGTGTGAAGTTCAACCAAGGCACGGTCGTAGGTGCTTCCTTGCACGGCCTCCACGCCAAAGGCCGCTGGGGTCCGCGCATGCTCGAGGAGCATGAGCGTCAGTTGTCGACCATGTACGGGCTGCTCGGCATGAAGTTCAAGCATCACGTCACCGGCTTCCCTCGTGGCGTTGATGCCCAAGTTCGGGCGAGCGTTGCGTCCCGATTCAAGCTCCAGCATCCGGCGCGTGACGTCGGGCCACACCTCCGGTCCAACGAGCGGTGCCTCTCCCTCGACAAGGAAGGCGGGGGTCTGGGTGAGGTTTCCGTGCACGCTTCTCCACCGATCAAGGCGTGCCTCCGAAGCGTTCGTGGCCACACCGTCTTGGCCGTCCAAGGGGTGCAGCGCCACGAGGGCTAAACGGGAACCGTGCCTGTCGGCCACCTCGGCCAAGTACGGATCGATGTCGGCACAGGTGGTGCACCACGTCGCGGTCATCTCTTCAACCAGGACCGTGGTTTTCGCCTTCACCTCTTGACGTTCGCCGTCGTTCAACCCGTCGATGCGGAGCGCGGCGGCGTTTGGAGTGGCGCTAAGCAGGATGAGCACGAGCAGGCACGCGGCCACCATTCGACCACCCCGCTCTGCGCCCATGGCCGTGGGGGGATGGCGGTGGTGAAGAAGCCTCGTCGGCTCCTTGGGCGAGGGGAGCCTTCTTGACGGCCCCTCGTGCAGCGTCACCTGAACTTCATGGCTGAGCACTGGGTTGAGAACCACCGCCGAGACAGTTGGCGGCGTCAAGCCAAAGCGGGTGGATACCGCGCGCGCTCGGCGTTCAAACTCAAGCAGATTCAGCAGAGGTTCGAACTTCTTCGCGAAGGTGACGTCGTTCTGGACGTGGGTTGCCACCCCGGCGGCTGGACCCAGGTCGCGGTGGAGTTGGTCGGTGAATCCGGGACGGTTGTCGGCATCGACCTCATGGCCACGCAACCCGTTGACGGGGCCACCTTGCTGACCGGGGACGTCACCGATCCTCTGATTCAATCACGGCTGCTCGAGGTGCTGGACGGTCGAGACATCAATGCCATCGTGTCCGACATCTCCCCAGACATCACCGGGAATTGGGACATCGACCAAAGCGTGGCCATGTCCCTCGTGGCCATGGTGTTCGATTTCGGACTGCCCCGCCTGGCCGCAGGAGGCAGTTTCGTCACCAAGATGTTCCAAGGAATCGGCGTGGAGGAACTCATTGCGGAGGTTCGCCCTCACTTCTCCAAGGTTCGACGGTTTTCGCCAGAGGCCAGTCGCAATTCCTCCTCCGAAGTGTACCTGATCTGCCGAAATCATACGCCTTGGGGTGCCCCCACCGAGCCGCTCTCCGAACGCTATGAAGCGTCCTTGGGGAAACGACTCAACGGTGAAAACATCGACGTGGAGCCAGTCAACACCCGCTTCAAAGTGCATCGTCGAGGTTGACGGTGACCTTGAAATCGGTAAAGGCGATGTTCGGAGGCCATGGGCCAACGGAAGATGACCATCGCAGATTTGCAGCCAGATTGCCCCGTGACGGAACTTGACCTGATTGTGCTCCGTCGCTACCCCACAAGGAATGTGGTCGGGAAGAAGTACAGCGGCCCCATGGCTGCAGCCTGCGCAAGGGACCGCTCAGGGATCGTGGGATTGCTGCTCTGGGGCGACGACGTCCATCGAATACGACCGGGGCTTGCCGTTCGTTTGGAACGTGGTTGGTGCCGGGCGCGCGACGGCGCTTTGGTGGTCAGCACCGGTCGCCACGGTCGATTACGAGTGATGGAGCCCCCGTCTTCCCGCTGAGGAAGCATAAAGAGGGGTGAGCCGTGGCCGGAGCATCCGAGGTGGCATGATGAGCGAGAGGGCGACAACCTGCAGCACGTCCGGTATCCCCCTGACTCAAGAGGGTTCGACCAGCTTCCCCTGCCCTGGCTGCGGGGAGCCCATTGGCCGAAGCCCCCGCGCACGCAACCAAGGCGTCGTGTACGTCTGCCCGTCGTGCGGATTCCAAGGACCCTGAGGTGATCACATGGGCGAAGTTGTGATGACGTACAAGGTCAACCCCCACACCGAGATCGAAGACGTCGATCCGGAGATGATTGCCGACACCATCCGTGGTTTCGCCGACGACGTGTACGACGTTCAAGCGGTCGAAATCAAGCCCCTCGCGTTCGGACTGCGTTTCGTTCAGGTTCACGTGAAGATGAACGACGGAGCAGGCCTTCCTGACGTCTTCGAATCCCGCATGGCGGAGATTCATGGCGTTGGCGAGATCGAAGTCATCTCGATGGGCCTCATTTGAGCGGCGCTCGCCGTTCATCGTTGCAAGGTTCGCGGCGGAAGCGCTGTTCTCAGCACAACGTCGTGCCAGTGCGAAACGTCTTGCTCAACCAAGATGGTCCAATGGGGCCATCATGAATTCACGAAGCAACGTGGTGGCGTAGGCTCCGCTGGAGAGGGTGAAGCGGAATTTGATGCACGCGCCCTCTGGATGCCAACGGTCTCCGTCTCGCGGTCCTTCGGCCCATCGTCCGTCGAGCGTGCCTTCGCTGGCTTTGGGGACGCTTTCCCACGTGAATTCTTTGAAACCCGTCACAAGGGCGCGCCGCGTTCCCTTGGTGGACAAGCGCGGAATGGCGGCAACGGTCCAGGTGGCGTCCTTGAGTCCCATGCTTTCCATCACCCCGGCTTCGATGTCACCGGGGCGTCCGTTGGATGTGCTCACGTCAGATCCGGGCAAAGGTCCCGTGACCGTCAGCCTCCCGAGGTTGCAGTTTCGTGCGATTCGGTCGGCGGTCCTGCCTTGCACGGTCACGCAACCCTTGGCTTCGAGTTGACCGCGCTCGTCGACGCGACCCACAAGGTCGCCCTCCACAGGGGTGGCAAGGGGCAACCCGTCTTCCAAACGGGCGTGAAGCGAGCGGTTGAACACGACCGATTGCAAGGCGTGCACCGTCATCAGTTGGAGGTTGTTTGGCAAGCGGCGAAAGGCGCCCACATGGTCATCTGGCTTCTCCAGAAGGTGGGAAGCCATTCGGCGTTCGAAGTCCATCCAATCCGGGCAGGATTCGATGACCTCCTCAGAAATGCCCTCCTCGCGGATGCGCTTCCGGAACGCGGCAACGTCGGGGGCTTCACCGGCTCCGGGCATCGAGAGGTAGGTCATCACGGCCTCGTCAAAGCGACCTGCGATCACGTGACGTCCGACTTCCGCGGTCACGGGGCGCCCCGAACCGAAGCGCTGAGGCCCAATCCAATTCGGGAAGCGCTCAGCACCGAGCGTCGCCTCCAAGGTCGCGTGAATCTTGCCGATTTCCTCCATGGCTTCTTGGTCGGTCATCGGCCGCCCGTCGGGGTGGGCGCAGCCGCGCACCGTGATGGTGAACCGGTTGCCTCGGTGGTTCCCGAATCCGATCTTCTGATGGGTGCGGCCGAGGACTTCGATGTCCACGTCGGCCAATTCCACCCCGTTCACCTTGTTGGCAGGAGCGTCGATGACGAAGAGTTGGCGGGTGATGGCCCGCTTGTCCTTGGTCCCGGCAAAGAAAATTCGCTCCTTGGGGATCCCGAGGGCTTTGGCCAAGCGCGCGATGAAGCGGTTGGTTTCCCAATTTCGCAAGGTGATGCTGGCCACCGTGAAGCGGCCTCGCTGGTCCATGCTCAGTTTGGTCGAGAGCTCTTCGACGCGGAAATCCTCGACCCGAGTTTTGACCAGCCCACCGATGCCGTCGGCGTCGGTGGCGTAACCGGTCAAGCCGATGGCTTCAGCGTGGTGTTGTCCGGAGGCGGACACCGGGGCGTCCTCCTCAGAGGGTGGCGCCGGAGAATTCTGCGGCGATGGAGGCAACCAGCTCGTTGACGACGCTGGCGGGATCTGCCTTGCCCTTGGTTCGAATGTAGAACTCAGGATCGTCGAGGTCAGGGTGGCCAGGGAAGTAGTTGGCGTACTCGATCTTGTCGTGGTTGTTCAATCGCTCACGGAGCATCTGAAGGGAGGTGTGACCCTCACCCACAACACGCATACGGAGTTCTTGTCCTTCGCGGAAGAGCACCTTGATTGGCATGGGAACGGTCGGTCGACCTGACGGCTCGCTTTCAAGCCTTCGGGTTGTATTGCCGTGCTTTGCGCGCCGTCTGCCTCTTCGCTTATGAACCGAGGCGCCCGGTGGGGCCTTGATGGAAGTCGAGCGCCTAGAGGCCCTCGCCGACCGAGCGGCGCCCGGCTTCGCCAAAGCCGCCCTTCCAATCTTGGTGTTGGCCGGTCTGGTCACGGCCGGACTGATGGTCTCCTTGGTGACCAGTCCTCCTGCATTCGACACCGATTTGGACCGCTTCGCACCGGACAGCGATGCCCTCGAAGCGCACGAGCGCATCCACGCCAACTTCCCGGATGAGCGACGTCCACTGTTTGTTCATGTCGTGGCCGACGACGGCGGAAACGTCCTGACCCTCGACCATCTGAAGGCCATGGAAGCCGACGAACTTGCGCTTCGCAATGCATCCGCTGAACGGTCGGATGTGGTGGTGGCTTGGGCCACGGCAACAACGGCCCTACAGGTGGCCCTCGACGAAGAAGCCAACGGAACCGCCTTGTCGAGCATCACCGATTGGCCCGAACTTCTCGCCTTGGTGCTTGACGAGGGAACCACCTGCACCTTGACCGACGACGACGCCTTGTTGGCGTCGGCGACCTTTGCTGCCGACGCGATGCTCTCCGAAGACCTGGACATCGATCCAGTGTGCGCCTTCTTGTCCGACGGGACAGGTGGTGGCGTACCGGTGGCTTCCTCCACCCTCTGGGTGCTCGACATCGATCCCTCGCTTGACACCACACAGCGCGAAATTTTGCAAGATCAGTTACGTCTTGAACTCGCGGCCATCTCCGAAGAATCCCCGCTTTCCTACGGAGTGGTCTCTTTGGATCTGATTTCCTACGACATCGATGCCTCGACCTTTGACGGCTTGGCCCTGCTCATTGGGCTGGCCCTGCTTGTCGTGGTCCTCGTTCTTGCCTTCGCCTTCCGCACAGCCCGTGGCGTGGCCTTCCCCTTGGCCGGTCTTTCTGTGGCGCTCATCTGGACCTACGGGCTGCTCAATCTGTTTGGAGCCAAATTCACGGCCCTTGAAGTGGCCGTGGCGCCGCTGGTGCTTGGGCTTGGCATTGACTACTCGATCCACCTCCAGCGCGCGTACTTGACCACACGGAAAGAGAACGACGATCCCGCTCATGCGTGGCTGAAGGCTTGCGCCGGGCTCGCCATGCCGTTGGTGCTCGCCGTGGTCACCACCGTGGCTGCCTTCTTGGCCAACGCCGTCTCTCCTTTGCCACCGATCGCCACCTTTGGTGTGGCTTTGGCGTTGGGCGTCGTGTGCGCATTCTTGGCCTCCACCGTGGTGGTCGGAGCCCTCCACGTGGTCGTCGACGCTCGGCGTCCGAAGCGCGACGCCATCGTGCTGCGCATGCCACGGTTCAGCGAACGTCTCGTCGCGGTTCAGCGCAGCCAGCAACTGAGCATCTTGTTGGTCGCCGTGTTGGTCAGCCTTGCGTCCCTTGTTGGTGCTTTGTCCCTCGAAACCGAGTTTGATTTGACGGATTTCCTCGACGAAGACCTCGAGGTCATGGAGGTCCGTGATGACCTCGAAACGTCCTACGATGCTGCAGGCTGGAAGGTCGTGTACTTACTCATGGAACCCGAGGACAACCGCTCCACGATTCCAATGGACGCGGTCATGCTGGACCAACTCCGTCTCCTTCATGGTGACCTGAAAGCAAACCATGACGTCGTGGGGACGGACGGCACCAAACCCTCACCTTCCTATGACGGTCCGTATGTGCTGCTTCGTGATGCCGTGTTGAGGAACACCAGTTTCGGCGAAGATCACAACCTCGCGGTGCTGACCACCGGTGACGTCTACCCCGTCACGTCGAGTCAACCCGTTGACCTCCTCGGGGCCTTCCAAGCCCTGCAAGCGAACACCAGCGTGGCCGACCCCTTGACTGGGCTGAGTTGGGCCGACCGCGTCGAGGCGACCGTCGCGATGAACGACGAGGGCGTGACGCACCTCCGTAACGAGATCCGCGTTGAAGCCAGCACATCGGCCGATTCCAGCCGTGTGGTGGCCACCTTCGTGTCCATGGTTGATGGCGTGGAAGGTGAGAACGGGCTTGACGCAGATTTGGACGGGTTCGCACAAGTGCACGTGACGGGTGATCTCGTGGTCCTTGAAACGGTCCTGACGGGACTGAGCGTATCGCAACTTGAGTCGACGGCGATTTCCCTTGCCGTGTCGTTTGTGGTTCTCTTGGTGCTGACGCGCCGGTTGATTCCTGCTTTGGTTGTGCTGTCTCCCGTCGTGTTCTCCACCCTTTGGGTGGTCGGTTCCATGGTCCTGCTCGGGCTGAAGTGGAACGTCATGACCGTGATGGTCACCGCCCTGACGTTGGGCATTGGGATCGATTTCGCCATCCACATGTGGCAGCGCATGGAACGGGAGCGTTCTCGCCGCTCAAACCGTGAGGAAGCCATGGTTGCCTCCATGTCCACCACCGGTGTCGCGTTGTTGCTTTCAGCCGCCACCACCGCACTCGGTTTCATTGTCCTGCTCGCATCACCGATGCCCCTCATCCGGGATTTTGGCATGATCACCGCGGTGACGGTGGGCTTCTCGCTCCTCCTTTCGCTGGTGTTGCTGCCGGTGCTGATGGACGTGGCCGACGTGGCCAGTTCACGCCAAGATCAAGCCTGAGCGTTTGGTGAGAGCGCGTCCACGATGGCGTTCATGTCCAAGCCCTGGTCGTGCGCCACCAAGGCCAACCCCAACCAGGACGTGCACGGCCGCAGGGCGTGCTGCTTTCGTTCCGCACGTCGCTTGACCTCACTCCGGTCCAACCCAGAGGCACGTGCAATGAACCCAACCAAGCGAGCCTCGAGCCGGACCCTCGGGTCGTCGCTGTCGGCGTCGTCGTACGCGGGCGTGGGTGGAGGCGCCTTGGTCTCGGCCGGAGCAGCAACGGGGGCGACGGCCTTCGCTGCCGGTTCACCTGGCGGTGTCGCTTCCAGCAGCCTCGATGGCCGAGGCATCCACGACAACGGAACCTTGACGTCGCTGAGGTCCCGGCTGGGCAAATAGCCGCCTTCGGCGGAGGAAAGCCAGCCCGTGTCGATGAGGTGGGCCACCACGTTGTCGGCTTCCTCGATGCCAAGCCAGCCTTGGCCGAAGGCCATCGTGCGGGCCATGTCAGAGGCTTGCATGGGCACGCCAGAACGGAACAGAACCAACAAGGCCCGCTCGACGTCTTCCGCAGCCATCGATGACCAGCAAGGGCGGTCGTCCAAGAACCCGACGGCTCATGCGATACGCTCGAAGGAGCCGTCGTCGCGGAGTTTCCATCGCCCTGTGCCCTCGCCTTCGTAGTACGTTCCTTCCCCGGTGTACTCGTAGTCGCCGCCTCCGGGGAGTTCGGTGTGATCGCCCACCACATCTCCTGCATTCAACAGCGGTGCAGGCTCGTCAACGTGTTCGCTGACCGGGGTAAGCGCGGCCAAGGCCGCTTCTGCGCTCGCCAAATCCACGGTCCCGGAGGCCGGCTTTGTGGGTGGGGCACGTGGGCCACCGGCCACACGTCGGTCGGCACCAGGAGGTCCCTTGGGCTTCGCCTTCGGTGGTCCACCCGACGGGCCGGGAAGGGCTGCTTCGAGATCGCCTTCGGTGGGACTTCGACGCCTCAAGAGGATCACGGCGAGGGCGAGCACGGCCAATCCACCGCCGCCGACCACCGCTGCACCCATGCCGCCACCTGCGTTTTGGCCTTGGTAGGTCCAGACGTTGTCCTCTTCGTCCAATTCGCTGATCGCATCGTTGGCGTCCACGGTCACGCGCAAGGTCCACTCGCCTTTTGGAACGTTGAAGTTGCCACGGATCAAATCGGACTCATCGGCCCCGAGGCCGCTGATTTCGCGCCGGACCACCACGGTCTCTCCCCCATCGGTTTCGAGCGTGATTTCAACCACGAAGGGTCGGTCGATGGCTTCAGACCGGGCGATGACGGGGGCGGCGACAAGCACGTTCGCTCCTTCCGAGTCAACATCGCCGTTCAGGGTCACGTCGCCCAGTTCCACATCAGGGCCCTCGTCGGTCAAGGTGGCCACGAACCATGGGTCACTGGCCGTCAGGTCCGTCGCGCCCACGAGCGGGCGCCCGGCATCGTCACGGCCGTTGGCCCAACAGGACAGGCTCGCTTGCGGGTCGAGGTCCGCCGGGTCTCCAACGTTGGAGAAATTGAACACCGCTGTGAAGAGCGTGAGGTCCTCGAAGATGCCCGTAGGAGGCACGGATTGCGTCACTTCGGGCCAAGACCGTTCGGTCGAGGTCACCTGGCAGGTGACGTTGATCGGCCCGTTCCATCCCGTGTCCTCCTCGACGTTGACACCGACGGTGACCTCATCGAGATGGTAGCGGGACCACGAAACTTCTGCGCTCTTGGCCACCAAGTACGGAGGGGTGGCGTCGACGTCCATCGGTGACAACACGATTTGGTGGAGCATGACGGTGTCCTGCGGGTCCCAGACTTCGACACGGGCGAGCATCAAGCGCCCTCCCGCGGTCGGGGCAGGGATGCCGGTGTCGAGCACACCGTCATGGACGAGGACCGAACTGCCCCCGTCCCAACGCACCGCGCCGACGTTGCCGAACCATCGGATTCGGAGTCCCCCTTCGTAGGGTACGCCGCTGGTGCTGTGGTTGACGGTGGCGCTCAAGTTCAGGTGCTCACCGACGGCAAGGACGCTGTCGGCGTCGATCGGCCCTTGGGTGGCGCCTTCCAAATCTGAGAGGTTCACGTCATCGAAGGTCAACTCCCTGGCGAAGGTCCACGCCCCCGCAAGCTCGGTGGCGTTGGTGCCGTCGATGTCTCGGGCGACGATTCGGACCGCTCCTTCGATGAGTGAACCGGGCACCAAGGCCCATTCTGGGGCGAAGGTCAGGTCAACCGTCATCACGTCGTTGGACACCGAAGCAGCGCACGCCACCACGGCCGTTCGCCCGTCCAAGTTCTGACACTGCTCGCTGACGACGTCCCAACGGACCCCGAGGTTGACGTCCCCACCGAGTTCAATTCGGAGTTCCTGAACGTCCTCCAAACCGTTTCCGTCGGTCAAGGACACTTGCCATTGAACGGGCCGGCCGGGCTCGAGGTCTTGTGAGGTGCCGTCGCTTGGGTTGATGCTCAGAACGTCGACGGTACGCGGGATCCTGGTGGTCCAATTCAGGTGGCCTGATTCAGCCGCCACGTTGGCCACTGGGAGTCCTGCGAGGTCGCTTCCCACGACCAGCACGCGAACGGCTTGATGGTCATCGTTGGCGCTGTCGTCAACGGTGAAGTTGGCGGTCCAGACCGTGCCTGTGTTGGACCACGTCGCGGGCACCTGGACGTATTCCCCGAGGCTTGCCAGGCCGTCGATTTGGCCACCATTTTGGCCGTCGTCTCTCGCTTCGACCCAGACGCGGAAATCAACGTCTGCGGGATCGAATCCTCCGACTTCTGCGAAACTGAGGATGACGTTTCGTGCTGCGTTTTGATTCGCATAGGCCGCTTGATTCGGGCTGCTGCCGAGCAGGCTTGGGGCTTGGGCATCGAGGACAAAGGCGGTGCCGTCGTTTTCGAAGAGGAGGGTGGCGTTGGCTTCCGTGCGAAGTTCGATGCGGACATCTGCGGGCCCGGAGGCATCCGAAGGAAGCACCATCGTCAGTGGGGCCGGGCTCGCGAGGCTGAGGTCGGTCCACGCGGTGGACATGTTGAACCACGTTGAGGCAGGCACGAGTTGACCTGCGGCAAGGTCCTCCACGCTCAGGTGCATGCGTGCTTGGAAGGCTCCGTCAGCCGGTCCGTCGTTTCGACTCGGGAAGGACGTGGAGAGGTCCACGGTCAGCACGCGGTCTGCGGCCACGACGACGGACGAGGTCGCCATCAGGTCCCGTCCATCGGCCGTGATGGCATCGAGGGCGACCTCGATGTCATCGGTCCACGTCAACGTCGGGTTGTCCGGTGCAGCAGCGAAGACCAAGGAACCGTCATCGGCCTTGATTTCGAGGTGCATGCCCATTTGATTGAGGTTGACCACGCCTTGGTCAAGGTGGAGGTTCCACGCGAGTTCGGGTGGCGTTTGTTGGACGAGGTGAACGCTGCTGTTTGCGGTGTTGACGACCCGCAGGGCATCCACCGGGCTTGTCAGGGTCCATGTTCCACCGTTTTCCTCTGCCACGATCCGCTGGGTTCGTCCAAAGCCCGCGTCGAGCACCAGTTCCGCGCTGCTCCATTCGGTGTTCACGTCAACCAAGGTGGTCACGTTCAGCGGTTGACCGTAACTTTGCAGCGACGTGCGTTCCAGGGCCGTGAACACGGTTTCCTCCATGCCCCAAGCAACGGCATCGAGGTCCGGCAAGGTCCATGCTTCACCCTTCGTGGTGCTTAGCACGACACGGCACTGCATCCAAGGGTGCAAGTCAAGGAATTCTTCCACAGATCGTTCACTGCCGGAAACACTCGGTTCCGGAATGCTGTGGTTGCCGATGGGGTGGTTGTAGCTGAAATTTCCGATCATCGGTTGCCAATCGATGCCGTTGAGCAACAGCGCATCCGGGGCGGTCCGGTACTGCAAGCCGAGGGAGGTACCTGCGGGCGTGCTGCCGTCGAGGCGAATCCAGCGGAACATGGCATCGCCGTCGGCGGCGCTTCGGAGATCGATTGGCGGTGACGTCAACGTCCCTGTGTGTTCGGCAGGGCTGACGTAACGGTTGGACGTGGAGCGGAGTTGCAACCAATTCCAAGACGGATTGCCGGAATCGCCTCCGATGACATAGGTGGCGTTGTTGTATTGCGTCCAGGCCATGCTGTGGACCGCGATGAGCAGGTTCCCCATGTTGCGCCACTCGTCGGTGTCCGGCAACCAACCGTAGGTCCGGCGTTGCGCTCCCGTGCTCGAAGCGCCTCCAAACAGCACGATTTCGTCGTGGATGACGGTGGCCCCTGCACCTGAAATGGCCACGCCCAAATCGGTGTGGTTGGACCATGTTCCGTTGCTCATGTGCATGCGTTCGGTCGTGTTGGTCAAATCCCAACTGGCGGTGGGTGGTCCGCCACCTGACGACGTCGCGGTGGTCGTGTAGCCACCCATGACGTAGAGGTTGCCGCGGTAATGGGCGGCTGCGGGCAGGACACGTGCCGTCGTGAGGTTTCCTCGCGCGGTCCACGTGTCGTTGTCGATGTCGTAACTGGAGCTGGTGTTCATCGCCATCACGTTCCCCGTACGGTTCACGCCACCGACCACGTACATGACGCCGTTGTGATGCGCATAGCCGGCTTTTCCAACGGCCCTGTCGCCGGGCATTGCGGTTCCAAGGGTCCAGGTGTCCGTCGTGAGGTTGTAGCGTTGCACCAAGCCTGAGGTAAACGAAGGGACCGAGGATTGGCTGTCTTCCATCGGAAGATCGCCCGCGAGCACCAAGGTGTCCCCCCAGCGGGCGCATCCTGCGAAAGATTGTGTGTTCGGCAGAGGATTGGAGGCCACGGTCCACGTGCCGTTGGTGACGTCGTAGATCTCGATCATGCTGGTTTCTTCCTCGTCGTTCCATTGGCTGGTCGGATCGATGATGCCTCCAACCAACCACAATTCGTTCCGTTCTGGGACGGGGAACAGGCAAGCCGCCATACGTGGAAACTGAGGTGTTCCTGCTGGGCCGGACCAGGCCACGGAGGGCCGGTCGATGACCACCTCGTTCCCGTCGCTGTCCCAACTGGTGCCGCTGAGGTTCCACCCAGTGCCGTTGAAATCGGCTTGCATGGCGCTTGCGGGCATGGCGAAGGGAGCGGGTGCCTCCAAGGCCGCTTCAACGCCTTCCGAGGTCGGCATCACCATGGCCCATGGCATCGTGAGGAAGAGACCGAGCACAACCAAGGCTTGGACGGTGGTCTTCGACATTAAAGCCGACTTTTGAGGGGGCCATTTAGGCATTCGCGGTGATTGGACGCGCATGTTGATGAGGGGTGGCGTGGGTGCGGGGCCGAAGCCCATGGCCGAGTACATCGCCCGAGACCCTCGCACCGGCAAGCCCATCGAGATGACCACGGTCGTTCAGCGGGCGCAGGTCGAGGAGAACCATCGAGGCGCATGGTCACGTTTGACCCCCGCCCAGGTGCTTGAGCTGGCCACGGGGAGCGTCGACGCCCTCGATCTGATGCTCGACGGAGAGCGTCGTCATTTCACGCGACTTGACGGCGTGGCGGGTTTGGTGATGGCCAAAGGGACCTACGCCGATGCGGCATACCACGCCCTCATCGAGGCGTGCATGGACGACGATGCCAAAATCCGTCAAGCGGCGTTGCGGGCCATGCCCGAGGTTGCCCAGCAACGCTCGGACGAGTTGTTCGATCACCTGAGCGTGCTCATCGACGATCCCGAGGACATCGTCCAAGCCGCGGCCAGCGATGCCCTTCGAAGGATGGCGCCGGTGTTCCCATCAGGCGTCGAGGACAGCCTCGTCAACGCCCTCCGCTCCTCGGACGCTCGCTTGTCCAAAGCCGCCTGGGAGGGCCTCCGCGTCATGGGCGAATCCTGGCCGTCTGTGGTTTGCGTTCACGTGGACAGCTTGTTGCTCGAGGATTCCGTCGACCTGCGGAAACAAGCCGCAAAGGTGCTTCAGCGGGTCGTGGCGCGCGCCGGCCACCAAGGGTGGGATTTGGTCACATGGGCCCTCGCAGACGACGAAGTTGTGGTGCGTCGTGAAGCGGCGAAATGCCTGCCAAAGTTGGTGAATCCCGCGCCCAAGATGGCCGTCATTTTGGCCGAGAAAGTGCTCTACGACACGGACGCCACGGTGAGAAACCGTGCTCTGAAGGTGCTCGAACGGGTGGACCTTGGAGGCAGCCGAGCCAAATCGATCGTCCTCGCAGGCACACGGCACGAGATGGTCGACATCCGGCGTGCGTGTGTGGAAATGCTGCATCGCTTCATGGGCGAAGAGGACCAGCGCAGTTTTGCTCAAGACCGGCTCCAAATCGAGCAGGACCCTGGCATCCGTGCGCTCTTGATGGAGATGATCTTCGACCCGGAAATCGACGGCGACGAGGACCAAAAGAACCGCTTCTTGGCCCCGGCCGAACCCGTTCCTCAACTGGACCGGGAAGTGGCGCAAGCCATGGAGCAATCCATCGGTTTGCTCGAACCTGAACCCGTGGAACGACCCCCGCCTTCATCGGTGGACGAGGCTGAACCCGTGGACGACGGTGGCCAACACCGTTAAAGGAGGCCCACCGGTCGCCCAAACGTTCAGGTGTAGTCATGGATGACGTCACGTACGATGACAAGGCCGAGCAGTTCGAGCGCATGTGGGACGGTATGACCCCCAAGGGCATCAACCGAACCAAGGCCCTGAAATTCCGTCAGTACATCCTCGAGCACGTCCGCCAGACCAAGCGCCCCCTCACCCGTGAGAACGCGCGCAAGTATTGGATGGGCCAGCTCCAGCAGGAGATCAAGGACGCCGAGTCCTTCTGAGACGCGCGAGGGTCGCCGCCGTTCCGGTGGCCCGTAGAACCAAGGAACGGAGGCGAACACGATGTTCACGACGACGCGATTCAACGCATGGGACCTTCCCGACACCGTCCAAGCCGCCATCGATGGCCTTGGGTGGGAGTTTGCCACCGAAGTTCAACGCGACACCGTTCCTCTTGCTCGTCAAGGGCGTGACGTGATCGGGCAAGCCCGAACCGGCTCCGGCAAAACTGCGGCATTTGGCCTGCCGATGATCGAGCGTGCCACACCCGGTGCCGGTCTCCAAGCCTTGGTCCTCGCTCCAACCCGAGAACTCGCGGTGCAAGTCGCCGAAGAGCTCGAATCCCTTCAGGGGGAAACCGGCCTCCGCATGCAAACCGTGTATGGTGGTACGGACATCGAAAAGCAAGCCAAGCAACTCGATGCTGGTGTCGACGTCATCGTCGGCACACCGGGCCGAGTCATGGACATGTCCGAACGTGGGCACATCGACTTGACCAAGCCGGGGATGTTCATCCTCGACGAAGCAGACCGCATGCTCGACATGGGTTTCTTCCCCGACATCCTATGGGTGTTGGAGCGGATGACCGCCCGTGAGCAAACCCTGCTGTTCTCGGCCACCTTCCCTCAAGAGATCGTCAACGCCGCTTCCGAGTTCATGCGCGACCCTGAATTCGTGCAGACCAACGAAGACGAAATCGATCTCCCGGACGTGCGCATGATGCTCGTCCACGTGGGTCGTTCCAACAAACTCTGGGCCACGGCCCGCGTGTTGGTCCACCTCGAAGAGGACGGTCAGGCCATCATCTTCGCCAACACGAAGCGCATGGTTGACCTTCTTGTGACCCGCCTCGCCAAGGCCAGGTTCGACGTCGAAGGACTCCACGGCGACCTTTCGCAAAACCAGCGTGAGCGCATCCTTGGTCGCTTCCGAGATGGCGACATTCGCATCATCATCGCGACCGACGTCGCTGCACGTGGGATTGACGTGGACACCGTGACGCGCGTGATCAACTACGACGTGCCCAACGACATGGACGCCTTCATTCACCGCATTGGACGCACGGGTCGCATCGGTCGAACCGGTGAGGCATGGACCTTGGTGGACCGTACCTCCGGGCAACAGATGCAAAACATCGTGGCCACGTACGACCTTCCCGTCGAAGACGCGGACGCTCCGGACCTTCCTGAAGGCATGGAACGCGACCCTGTTCAGTTCCGAGAGGACCTTTCCGACGCCGCCGACCCCTTCGGCTTCGTCACCCTTCGGGTCAGCATCCCTTCCGCAGAAGGACTGTCCAAAGCCGCCCTCACCGATTGGCTCGTGGCGACGTTGGCGTGCGACCCGCTCGCCGTTGGAAGCATCGTCCAAGCAGAGGCCCACCTCGACCTTGGCATGCACAGCAGCGTTGCGGCCAAGGCCATGAAGGCGCTCAGCAAGGAAGGCGTGGCGGGTTCGACCCGAACGGCTGAACTGGTGCTCTGAGGTTCATTCCTCTTCACGCATGGCCTCACGCAAGGCCTGACGTTCGTCCTCATCGAGCATGCTCGGCCAGCGTCCGTCGGCGAGCGGACGCTCGAAGATCAACGCACTTACCGCGAAACTGAGCAAGCCGAGGCTGGCCACCGACCACGCGCCGTCAATGGCATCGTTCCAGGTGTTTTCTGCGTCTGCACAACGTTGGCTGATCAATTCGCTGAAGGCACACATCTCCGCGGTCGCACGTGCCTCAAGGGCGACTGGATCGCTGCGGACCATGTAGGTCGCCGTCAAGAAAAGGATCAAGGCCAACGCGACGCCCATCACGGGTTGCTTCCATGCGGGGCGATGCTCGGACCACGTCCACGATTTGCGGGGCGTGATGCGCCATCGGTCGCTGCCGGCCATGCTGCGGTCCTTCACCCGGCGAGGTCCCCCCACCCATGTGAACCAAGCCAACCACAAGCCGATGAGGACCACAAGGAAGCCCCATTCGTACACGTTGCGGTGGAAGGCCCACATGTCGTTCAGGCACGCCGGATCGTTGGGTGCTTCCAAGCATCCACCAAGCGCGATGGGATAGAACGCCACCAAACGGGCGAGGTTGAGGATGAACACCAATGCACATCCGACGGCCACCGCACGAAGCCGATCCCGCTGAGGCACGTCATCGGTGATGAGGATGAGGGTGGAGAGGAAAATCATCTCGTGCACACCCGCGCATTCGTCTGAGACGTAGAGGCCGACGCTGTCGAACGCACCAGGGAAACTGCTGTGGTGGAAATCGATGCGCGTCGTCCAACCGTTGTGTTGGCTCAGGCTGACGGCGTCTGCGCCCCATATCCACTCCGTGATGCCGTGCCACAACCACGCCTCCACCACCTGCAAGGGTGCCAGGGTGTCCGAAGGCTCCGTCAGGAACCAGTAGAACGCCTCGACAAGGAGCAAGGCGAGTGGATACTTGCCGTACCGCAAGCCAAGCGCTGCCACCTCGGACCAGGACATGTCGTCCTCGGCCTTCGCCGTCGCTGCCACGGCCCTACCTTTCGCTGCTGCCTCATAGGGGCGTCGGTCGCAATGCTTCAAGGCACCCCGGCCCTCCGGTCCACCATGGAAGGCGGGGTGCAAGCGCTTGCTCCCAGCCACCGTCTGGACGTCAGAGGCTACCGGTGCCCGATTCCGGTGGGCGAGACCCGTCAGGCCTTGGCTGGCTTGGAGCCGGGCAACGTTTTGGAAGTCAGGTTCGACGACCCTGAGGCGTTGGAAGACCTTCCTCCAATGCTGGCCCGACACGGCCACCGGATGCTTTCGGTGGAAGAGGTTGCAGGTGACTGGCGCATGTGCATCGAGGTGATCCAGTGAGCACCGACGACGTCCCAAGCGTGGCCACCTTGCCCACGCCGTACGGCGCGTTTCGCATCGAGGTGGTCAAGGACGAAGGCGGATTGGAACACGTCGTCCTTTCGATGGGCGATCTGAGCGGTCCCGACCCGGTGCTGGTGCGGCTCCACTCGGAGTGTTTGACCGGCGACGCCTTTGGTTCGTTGCGCTGCGACTGCGGCCCACAACTCAACGCCGCCCTCGCGGCGGTGGCCCAACGAGGATGGGGCTGCGTGTTGTACCTCCGCCAGGAAGGTCGAGGCATCGGGCTCCACGCCAAAATTCAGGCCTACCATCTGCAAGACCAAGGTGCAGACACCCTTGATGCGAACCTGATGCTTGGGCACCCGGCCGACGGACGGGATTACACCATGGCCGCGAAGATGCTGACTTCCCTCGGCGTCGGCCAGGTTTCGTTGCTGACCAACAACCCCGACAAGGTCGAACAACTGCGTTCCTATGGCATTGATGTGGTTGAACGAATCCCTCTCGTCGCTGGCGTTGGCGAGGACAACAGGGACTACCTCCGGACCAAGGCAGAGCGCATGGGTCACGAACTTGAGGGCGACGATCTCGCCTGAACCTCTGACAATCGGGTCACCATTCAGGCGATGCTCAAATTCACCGCAACGACCTTGATGAAACCGCCCGTGGGGAGAGCAAGGGTCGCACATGGACATTGAGACCGCAGCAAACATTGGCGAAGCCGTGAGCGGCATCGCCATTTTGTTCACGCTGCTGTTCAGCCTGCGGCAGGTCAAGTTCTGGAACGAGAACCGTCGCTATGAGATCGGTCGTGACCTGGCGGCTCACCTCAACAATCCGATGATTCACCGTGGTTTTGCCGTCACCACGAACAAACTCCACGAGGAATTGAGCCTTGAGGAATTGGTCGGGCTGACCCGTGAAGAAAAGGACGCCATGAACGCCACGATGATCGGCATGAACAACATCGGTCTTCTCGCCAAACACGGTCACCTTTCGCTGGATTTGGTCGAGGCATTCTGCGGCTATTACGTTCGGATTTTTGGGCCACGATGGCGCCGTGCCGTCGAGGTTCATGCCCAAGCCATGCAGCAAGTTGAATCGGTCAGCACCGTATGGAACGGGCTGTACTGGTTGATGGACACCCTCGACGGTGACCGTGACGAACCCTGACACGCTGAATGAGCGGCTCCCCCACGGCTCGTGCGTGGTGAAGGCTAAACCTCGCGTGCTGGACCAGCGCGCATGGAGGTGGAGCTCGTCCTCGCGCTGGCCGCGGCCGGCACGATGCTGGGCGTCGTGGAGGGCCTGAAGCCCGGTCCACTGATGACCATGGTCGTCCGCGAAACGCTCTCCGGCGGGCTGAAGGCGGGCATGTGGACGGCCGCAGCACCGATCTTCACCGACGGTCCGCTGATCCTCATCAGCCTGGTCGCTGCCGCGTCCATCGCGAACAGTCCGATGCTGCTGCTCGTGATCACGGTGGCTGGAGCGCTGTTCCTGGCCAAGATGGGCATTGATTGCTTCACCCTCGATGCACCGGATTTCAATGAGGAACCTGGCGCTCCGTCCGGCTCGCTCCTTCGGGGCGTCGTCACCAACTTGCTGAATCCGAACGCCTACGTGTTTTGGTTCCTGATCGGTGGTCCTCTGATGGCCTCGGTGGTGCAGGAGGAATGGCTGGCACCGGTGGCCTACGCCCTGTCTTTCCTGCTGACGCTGATGCTGACCAAGGCCGTCGTGGCCTATGCGGTGCACAAGGCGAGCAACGGCATCTCCGAGACCGTCTACAAGCGCCTGCTTGCGGGATGCGGCGTCGTGATGCTCGGCTTCTCGGCCTTCTACGTTCGTGCCGCCTTGCAACTCCTCGGCTGAAGCAGTTCCATCACCTCAAACTTCCCGGAATGAGCGTGATCGCTCGGCGGCCTGAGGGCTACTCTTCTCCCTCAGCGGCGCTGTTTTCGGTGGACGTCATCTCGAAGACGTCGTCGTACTCGGCGCGAAGCCGCTCGAGCCGGAGGCCGTGGTGAACCCCGATCATGCGCAGCATCAGGGCCCGCTCGTATTCCATGGCGACCTCTTCGATTTCGCCGCGTGAACTCGCCGACCGGAGCCGCTCTTCAAAAGCCCCGCAGCGGGAATCCCTCGTTGACATGGCAAAGAGCAGCCACACGGCCAGCGGGCCTCCGGTCAGGACGCCGACCAAATCCCATGCGCTGATGCTGATCTTCGTGCCTGGAAGCATGAATTCGAACCCGTCGTCGTCCTCGATGTCGCACTCGTCATCGGCCGCCCACTCCTCCGCGTCCCGCGGATGCGCGTCGTAATGCACGCACACCACGTTGTCCCCGTAGCCGTCACCGTCCTCGTCCGACCACTGCAGGGGGTTCATCGGGAAGGCGTCCACCATCGTGGCGCCGATGGAGGCGTTGTCGCCGTATCCATCGCCGTCCTGGTCGGAGAATTGGGTCGCGTCCTCTGGCAAGGCGTCCCCCTCGTCGGAGTAGCCGTCCCCGTCCGCGTCGGCGCAACCGAAGCGATCTACGCGAGAGCTTCCCGATTCCGCAGGGCAAGCGTCGCCTTCGTGCCCGCTCTGCCGGTCACCATACCCGTCCCCGTCCGCGTCGCTCCATTGCGTCATTTCCGCTGGGAAGGCGTCGATGCTGTCCGCCCACCCGTCGAGGTCCGCGTCTGGACAGCCAAGCAGGTCGCCCTTGCTTGAGGTGCCGTACGCAAGCGGACAATCGTCAGCGCGTGTGGCGTTCGCATGGTCCTCGTAGCCGTCGCCGTCGTCGTCCCAATCCTCGGTGGCGTCCCTGCATCCGTCGCCGTCAGCGTCGGTGCTGGCATCCGAAGTCCACCCCTGCTCGCCCTCTGGGCATCGGTCATCGGCATCGAGCAAACCGTCGCCGTCGGTGTCCGTGCCGGAGGCCGCGCTGGGTGGCAGGCAGGACAGCAACACCACGAGGCCAAGGGCGATGAACAAGGGACTTCGCTGGGAAAAACGCATGAACCAAGCCAACCCACTTGGGTTTTGAGGTGTTCCGAAGAAACCACACCAAAGGTCGTCATTTGAGCCGGCGTTCGACCAAGCGGCATCATCCCCAAGACCATTTCACGGCCATCGCGGCTTCCCAGACCTCCCCGTGGGCGCGAACGTGAGGGACGTCGATGACGAAGCCTCCTAATTCAACTCTGATGAATCATTTGAGGTGTGACTACAGTGTTCACACGAATTTGTTGGGAATAATGCTCGCGCTCGTTTCCCGGAATCAGCGTGCTCGCGCCGGGCCAACGAGGTGACCGTCAGAAACCGTTGCACCTCGTGGCGAAGCGCGAGCACGCGAGCAGCTGAAAGAAGCAAAGTGCTCGCGCCGGGATTTGAACCCGGGTCAAAGGAATGAGAATCCTTTATGATGGGCCACTACACCACGCAAGCAGGCATTTTCGCCGAACGTCCTCCCGTATTTAGCGCTAACCGACAGGGCGAAAGTGAACGCCAGACGTTGAACTGAAATCGTTGCAGTGTCGCGGTCTTCACTTCACTTTCAGCGACCTCTCCCAATCGCCGCCTCATATGCGACCGGCGTGAGCGGTCATCATGGCCCACGCCCCCATCCCCCTGACCTTCGCGTCCATGCACGCCTTGCATGCCCCCGCCCAACGTTCGCCGTGGACGGACGATCACCACAGCCCCCTTGCACACGCATCTGGCCGGCTCCCTGTTCGAAGCCAGGACGCCGATTGGCGCCCCCTTCACCTCATGGAGCGGCCCGTCCGACCCCTGTCGCGCAGCCTCCAAGGTTTGCAAGCCAGGGCCAACGCCCTTCCAGTTCGGGGGGTGGCCTGATGGGTCGCACGCAACGCCTTCGTGAAGCCATTCACTGCTACCTCGGCGAGCACGGTGAAGCCAACACGACGATGATCCTCGATCACATCAACAGCCGCTTCCGCTGGGGTGCCACCATGAACCAAATCGGTAACGTGCTCGCACGTGACCGACGCTTCGAGAAGGTCGGTTTCGACGATCGAAGCGCTACCGGCGGCTTCCGCATTCGCGTCTGCATTTGGTCCATCGCCGCCTCCTGAGGGGCAAAGGTCCTTGGCGCGTTCGCCGGGCTTCGGTGCATGGCAGGCCGTGCTGGAGCGTTGCTCGAGCTGACCCGGCCCACCAATCTGGTCCTCGGTGCGGCCACGGTTCCACTGGGGGCCACCATGGTCTTGGGAGAGGCTTGGACCTCTGAATCGATCACGGTCACGGCCCTCTACGCCACCAGCGTGGTGGCCTTCATGGCGGCAGGGAACGCGATGAATGACCTTCGCGACGTCGAGGTTGACCGTGTGGTTCACCCGCACCGGCCGCTGCCCAGCGGTCGCGTTTCACGGCCGGTGGCCGCACGCTTCACGGCAGGATTGTGGCTGCTCTCGTTGCTGACCTTGGTCCTCGGTACCGCTGGGTTGGCCACGGGAATGCCGGACGCTCCGATGCTGGCCCCCGTCGTCATCTGGGTGCTCGCGGCCGTCCTGATGATGACCTACGACCACGGCCCGGCCCTGAAGGACCGGGGCCTGAGCGGGAACCTCGCCATCTCCGTGCTGGTGGGTGCTGTCGTGCTGTTCGGGGCCGCTGGGGTTGGCTCGTGGGCTCATCCTGTCGCCTTGGCGGCCGCTGCGGTAGCGGCCTTGGTCAACCTCGCACGGGAGATCGTCAAAGACGTCCATGATCTGGAGGGCGACGAAGGGCACCGCTCCACCTTGCCGATGGCCATTGGGGCGGAGCGTGCTCGGATGGTGGCCTACGTCTGTGCCTTGCTCGGACTCGTGGTGCTTTACCTTCCGTACTGGCGTGGTCCGTTGGCCTTCTCCCAAATTTTGCTTCAGGTCCCGGCCATCTTGCTCATCATCACGACGAACGGTCCGCTGTACCAAGGCCAAGATGCCGTGGTGGCCAGCAGGTTCCGGCTTGGGATGTTGGCCGGTCTCTTCGGATTCCTGGGCAGCGTGCTGCTTTGATCAGGATTCGAGTCCCATGAATTCGCCCATGGCTTCCCACGCAACGGGATTGACCATGCGTGCCATGATCGACATTTGCGCCCACATTCGGTTCTCTGCTTGGTCGAACACGATGGATTGCTTGTGGTCCATCACACCGTCCGTGACTTCTTCACCCCGGTGGGCAGGGAGGCAGTGCATGAAACGCCATGCCTCGTCCGCGTGAGCCACCAGGTCCTCGTTGACCTGGAATCCATCGAAATCGTTCATCTTTCCATCGAGGTGTTCTTCGCCCATCGACACGAACACGTCGGTGTAGATGACGTGGGAGCCGCTGACGGCTTCCACAGGGTCGTTCGTAGCCGTGATGGTTGCTCCTGTTTCCTCGGCGATGGCATGGGCCCGAGCCACCACGTCCTCATCCGGTTCGTACCCCTTTGGTACGGCGTAGGCCACGTCGTGGCCAAGCATGACCGAAGCCAGCATCAGGTCGTGCAGCACGTTGTTGCCGTCCCCGACCCAACTGACGCGGAGTTTCTCGTCGGTGTCGAAGGCTTCCATGACGGTCATGAGGTCCGCAGCGGCTTGGCAGGGATGATGCTTGTCGGAGAGCGCGTTGATCACCGGCACGTCAGCGCTGCGGGCCAGTTCGGTCACGTCCGCGTGGGCGTAGCAGCGGTAGGTGATGGCACCCAAGAAACGGGAGAGCACTTTGGCGGTGTCCGCCACGGTTTCACTGGTACCAAGTTGGATGTCGTTCTTCAGGAGGGTGAGTGGATTACCACCAAGTCGGTCGATGCCGACCTCAAAGGAGACCCGGGTTCGGGTGCTGGGCTTCTCGTAGATGCAGCCGACCGTGAGCGTGTCCAAGGGCATGAAATTCAGGACGACTTCGTCCCCTGTCTTCCACAAACGCTTGAACTCGATGGCCCACCGCAACACGGCTTCAAGGTCTTCTCCAAGGTCATCGATGGCGAGCAAAGCATCAGTCATGCCACGCTTGGGCCTCATGCGGCCCTTGAGCGTTGCTTCAGTTGCGCTCGTGCTCGATGTCGGGTGCAAAGCCGTCGCGGGCGTCGCTCATGCCGCCGTACATGGCCTGCACAAAGGTGAGGATGTCGGCAAGACCTTCTTCGAGTTCCGACGACAGAGGGGTCAGCCCAGGGGCTTGCGAAAAGGACTGCATCAAGCGGAGTTGGTTGATGGCGAATTCCGTGCGCTGACCGCCGGCTTCGTCAAACAGGGCCTGCTCGAGGATTTCAAGACGCTCGGACCACTCAAGGACGCGCTCCAATTCGTCTTCACTCAACAGGTCACTCTTTGAGAGGAAGTTCTTGGTGGGGAGGCCGAGGCGGAATTCCACGATCGACGAGAGCAGCATTTGGCTGACGAAACCGCTCGGGGAACGGGACAGCATTGGGTCGAAGAGGTAGACGATGGCGGCTTGTTCGCGCCCCAACACATCGATCAGGTGGCTGCTGGCTTCACGGAAGGCAAAGAGTTCCACCTGCCCTGGCGTGTCAACGATCATCACTTCGCCGGAGAGCGCGTGCAACTGCTCAGCGACATCGCCTGCTTGTGCTGCAACCAAGTCCGCCGCCAGGATTTGGGCGCCGTTGGGTCCAAGGTCATACTCGTCCATGACCTCGGTGAGGGAGAACATGTCACGGACGTCGAATTCGGCGTCGTAGTGCACGCGCTCGGCCCCTGGGTCGAGGTTGACGGCAAGAACTTCGGTTTCAAGGAACCGTGACCAGCGTTGGAACGCCGTCACCAGCGAAGATTTCCCGGCACCGGCGGTGCCCACCACGAAGACCACAGGAGGAGTGCTTGAGTCGCCGCCGGCCATGGTCATCGGCGGTTATGGCCCTTCTTCAACGCGACGGAGACAGAACGCCACCTTCCGCGCTGAAGTGGGGAACGGTTATGTGCTCATCAGCGGTGCAAACGTTGCCGCCTTACGGCTCTTCAGGAGGAAGAAGCATGACCGACGAAAACATTCCACCCGCACCCCCCGGTCTCCCACCTGCTCCTCCTGCCCCTCCCGGCCTTCCACCGGCGCCCCCAATGCCACCCGGCATGGGCGCTCCCCCTGCACCCCCCGGCATGGAAGCTCCACCGGCTCCTCCCGGACTCCCCGCTGCTCCTCCGATGCCTCCTGGCATGGAAGCACCTCCCGCCCCTCCCGGTATGGACGCGCTTGCTGCACCTCCCGCCCCTCCTGGCATGGACGCGCTCGCTGCCCCACCCGCACCACCCGGCATGGACGCGCTCGCCGCTCCCCCCGCCCCCCCCGGCATGGACGCGCTCGCCGCCCCCCCCGCTCCACCCGGCATGGATGCGCTCACCTCCGATGGGCTGATGCCCCCTGCTCCTCCTGCGTTGGAGCCCTTGACGGAAAGCGAATTGGAATCCTTGGAAGAACCGTCCGAAGCACTTGCAGCGGACCCCTTGGCCATGCCCGCGCCTCCCGCACCTCCTGGTCTCGAAGCACCTGCAGAGGACCCCTTGGCCATGCCCGCGCCTCCCGCACCTCCTGGTCTCGAAGCGCCGGCCGAGGACTCCTTGGGCATGCCCGCGCCTCCTGCACCTCCCGGTCTGGAAGCGCCGGCCGAGGACCCCTTGGCCATGCCCGCACCTCCTGCACCTCCCGGCATGGACGCGCTCGCAGCCCCGCCCGCTCCGCCAGGCCTTGACCCGCTCGCCGCGGATGCCTTGCCCGCACCTCCTGCGCCACCTGCGCTCGACATGCCTGCCGAGGACCCGCTGGCCATGCCCGCCCCACCCGCCCCCGCTGGGCTTGATCCGCTGGCGGCGGATGCGCTTCTCGCGCCCCCCGCTCCGCCAGCCGATCCTCTGGCTGCGGATGCCTTGTTGGCACCACCGGCGCCGCCTGCAGACCTTCCTGACCTGACCGCTGCCCTCCCCGTTGAGGGCGTGCAGGGCGAGGGCGAGGACAAGGTGGACGCGACCGAGGAAGGCCTGTCTGGCGTGGTTGCCGGGGCCGTCTTGCGGTCCACCGACGAAGTCGACAACATCGCGGGCGACAAGCTCGAAGGAAGCATCCACGAAGTCGAAGACACCACCGTTGATGCGGACGGCCACGTGACCAAGCAGAAGGTCACGGGGACCCTCACGCTGTCGAACCCTTCCAAGGACGACCGTGTCTACGACGTGGACGCCGTCATGTCCGATTCGTCTTCGACGAACCTCAAGGGGAACGTCGTCAGCGTCGAAGAACTGGAGCCCGGTCAGGAGCATGCCGTGTCGTACACCGTGTCCGACCGCAACATGCTGATGATGGCAGAGCGCTTCGACACCAACCCGGCTCGGGACAAGGAGCGCTCGCTTTCCTTGGCCATGGGCGCTGAGAACACGATTTCCCTCGAATTGGAGGTCCGCAACGTTGCGTCCACCGGTTTGCACGATGTCGTCGTGACCCGCCCGCTTCCTGACGGCATGAACGTCACCGAAGTTGAGCACGCCACCGTTGAGGACGGTACGCTCACGTGGGACGTCGGCCACCTTGACGTCGGTGCATCGAGCACCATCGTGGTGCGAGGAACCCTCGTCGCCACCGGCAAGGACCCCGTTTCCAGCGGTGCGGCCACCGCCACCTACCGTGCTGACGCCGCCCTGTCCACGATGAACTTCGAGGAATTGGACGCCTTCTGCCGCGGTTTTGCTTACATGCGATCCGTCGAAGGTGAACGCCCTGACACGTGGGAAGTCACCGCCGTGTTCGAGAACCGTTCCTCCTTTGCCGTGGACTTGGTCAAGCTTCAGGCTCGGCTCAAAGGCAGCGATGAGTTGCTGTTCGACTTCAGCGACGTGAACGAAGACGTCGCTCCCCATGGCGAGTGGCGGTCTGAATCGGTCAGCGTTGCCTCGGCCGAGAAGCCAGACCTGACGTGGGAACTCTCCTACACCGTCCTGCCGCGCACCAGCGCCACCACCGAGGGAACGCTCACGATGACGGCACGTGATTTGCCCATCGTTGACGCGAAGGTGGAGAAGTCCTACAACAAATCAAAGCTCCATTCCTACCGTGAGCAAACTGTTCAGGCAGAGATCCGCATCACCAACACCGGTTCGTCCGACATCAACCTGATGCGTCTCACCGACGACATCCCTGGCGTGTTCCACGCCGTGGACAGTTCAACCCTGAAGATCAAGCAGGCCGGGCAATCCCTTCCTCCTGAGCAATTCAAGGCAGATGTCAGCGAAGGCATCACCCTCGAAGGCGAACACCACAGCCCTGACGGCGCAGGTCACACCCTGACCTTGACCATCGGGCGCAAGGGCCCTATCGGCATGGCTCCCGGCGAAGTCGTGGTCGTGACCTACGACCTCGTGGCGCCCGACCCTTCGCCTCAGAACGAACGCGTGGACGCCCCAATCCGTGGCGAATTCAGTTGCGAGCGCTTTGGCCCTGTCTGCGAGCGTGACGTCGAGTCGGCTCCATCGGTCCGTGTCGTCCACAACCGCCGTGACTTCTCGGCGGGCAAGCAGGCCCTGAAGGTCGGAGGCCGTGGCCGTTACGAAGTGCTGATCCTCTTCGAGAACAACGGCGACACGCCCCTGGCTGACGTCCAACTCAAGGACGTCATTCCGCCCGGCTACGAGATGACGGACTGCGAAGTGCGTGCCAACAACTCGGCCCTCGAGAACGTTGAGACCACGCAGGAGACGGACGCTACAGGCACCACCGTCATCTGGCATCTCCCAAGCGTCGGCAAGGCCGAGCGCATCGACGTGGCCTACATGATCAAGGGCGAAGGCGACATCGACACCGACCTCCTCAACACCTTCCACGGCGCCGTCTTTGGCGACGAAATCGAGGACGACGACGCCGAACCCGAAGCCCCTGCAGAAGCCGAAGAGGCTCCCGAGGAAACTGAAAGCGCACCTGCGGTCAAGTTCCGAGACGACGTGCTCGACCGCGTCATGGACGCCCATGGCATCGACAGCGAACACCGTGACGCCTTCATCGCCCACGCGGCCGCGTTCGATCACGACGGCAACAACTACCTCAAGAAGCAGGAGTTGGAAGATGCCGCCACCGCATGGAACGAAGCACACGATGCGTCCTCCGAGGACGAGGGCGCCGCAGATGCCGAGGAAGAAGCTGAAGCATCCGAAAGCGACGACGTGGAGGTCGAATCGTCAGAGACCAAGTCCTGCCCGATCTGCATGACGGACGTTGCAGCAGACGCCACTGAGTGCGACTGCGGATTCAAGTTCGAAGAGAACTGAATCAGAACGGAAGTTGCCACCGGGGCGCCAGCTCCGGGTCTTCGTCTTCGTCAACGATGAGGATGACCGGACGGCGCATGCTCACAAGCAATTCCTCCAACGGTGTTCGTGTTGCCGGTGCCATCGTCCCCACCCGGAGGTCCACTGCAAGCCAAGCTTCTGGATACTGCCGCATCCAAGCCCCGAGTTCAGCCTCGATGGACTCAGGTGGCGCACCAGGACGAACGCTTGGCAAATGACCCCAGCCCTCCGGGCAGCGTTGCTCCATCTCCGTCCAGAGGAAGACGCGCGGCATGCTGGGCAGGCGTGCGAGTTGGGCTTCCGCCTCCTCCAAGGTGGCGCTGACCGGCTGTCCGGGCATCGGCATTGGGAGCGGGTGCGCCCAGCCCGGATTGACATCGAGTGGACTTCGGCGGCGCATGGTGGGCGGTTGACGGGGAGGGACTTGAAGGCATCAGCCGACCGTGTGGACGGGCGAACGTTCATGCCGTGCATTCACGCCGTCGATGCGTGAGCACCCCATCGGCCCCCGGCGGCCCCGCGCCACCTGCGCCCCCTCAAGGCGCCATGTTCACCATGCTGGCCATGATGCTCATGATGGTCTTGCTCGTCGTGAATCCGAACATTCGGAACACGCTTGGGGACATCGCTGATCCGATCTTGTCCCCCGTGCTCCCCGAGGAGCGCTTCGTCATCATCACCTTGCTCATCTTGGGCAGCGCATCGATGCTGGTCAACACCGTCCTGCGCAACCTGTTCATGGATCCGATTGCACAGGCTCACCTCCAGCACCGGCAAGGTCAGGTGCGTCAAATCATGAACGAGGCTCGCATGTCCAGGGACTCGACCCTTCAGGACAAGGCCATGACCTTGCAACAGCAGATGATGCCCGAGCAACTCAGCGTGCAAATGGGCGCCATGAAACCGATGATGTTCACCATGGTGTTCATCATCGCTATTTTTGCTTGGCTGACGACCACCGTGGAAGACTTCCGTGTGGGCTACATTTCCCTGCCGTGGGCGCCAGAATGGGGTCTGAATGACCGCTTCCTCTTGTTCCCTGCATGGATTTGTGCCTACATTTGCATGAGTGCGCCCTTGGGTCGCGTGGTGGACCGGCACATCAAACTCCTGCGCTACCGCAACCATCCCTTGGTGAAGGCCGAGGAGACCATCCCTGAGCCGCTCCTTCACCTGATTCAAGGTAAGAAGGGGAGCGGCGATGGCTCCACCAAGCGTCGTCAAGAACAGCGCCGCCGCCGCGACGGACCACGCAAGCGCAACGACGGCGCCGCGGCTGCAAAGGCGGAAGACGGCGAGACGGCGCCCAAGGCTTCCACGGCATCCAAAGATCTGGTGTGCCCTTCCTGCTGGAGCGATCAAGTGCGCCGTGAAGGGCCACGGACCAAGGTCTGC
>Ga0075480_10000038_pt1 | contig 53780 bp, 49 predicted proteins | sample DEB08_DNA_7_FD_81590 | JGI IMG/M metagenome (GOLD analysis project Ga0075480, IMG submission 81590) | Aqueous microbial communities from the Delaware River and Bay under freshwater to marine salinity gradient to study organic matter... | ecosystem: Environmental > Aquatic > Marine > Coastal ... | reverse complement strand
CCGGTCTGCCAGAAACGGTGGTCGAAGCCGTGGTGTGCCCCATTGGTCTCAACATCGGTGCGGAAACTCCCGAAGAAATCGCCGTGGCGGTCGCCGCTGCTATCATGGCTTCACAAGCCGGCCTTTCCCCCGGGGAACCGACCTGGCGCGATGCCCTGTGATCAGGACTTGAACACGCGCTCTCGGAAGTGGCGCAACTCCTCCACGGACTCTCGGATGTCGTCCAACGCCAGGTGTGCGCCTTTCTTTGGGTACCGCGGAACATCAGGGTACCAGCGCCGTGCCAATTCCTTGACGGTGGACACGTCGATCATTCGGTAATGGAGGAAATCGACGATGTCGGGCATTTCCTTTTCCAAGAAGCGCTTGTCGTTCCAGACCGAGTTGCCACACAAGGGCGCCGTGTTGGCCGTCACGTGTTCACGGAGGAAAGCCAAGGTTTGGGCTTGTGCTTCATCGATGCTGACTCCTTCGGTCCTGATGCGTTCCACGAGACCGCTGGCGTGGTGATGCGTTGTGTTCCATTCGTCCATGCCGGCAATGGCCTCTTCGGGGACCGTGACGGCAAGGTTTGGTCCTTCTGCGATGAGGTTCAACTCACCGTCGGTCACCAGCGTGGCGATTTCGATGATGCGATCGTGAACGATGTCCAACCCTGTCATCTCAAGGTCGATCCACACCAATCGGTCTCCGCGCATGGGCTGTGCTGTTCCCCGGCACGTATGAATGGGGCGCAGGGTTCATGTTCAAGACAACGGAGGGGCAGTCATGATTGGGGCGATGGCTCCGAAGATGAGGCCGCTTTGGTCCCAATGCAATGTGCCGCCGAGCGTCGTTGGTGATGCTGCGCTTCGATGCGATGGCTTGAAACCGCCCCCATGCTACGTATATTCATGACCACGAAGGCGGCCACCCAGCGCCTCATCGTTTTGACCGTCCTCAGCCTGTTGGTGCTTCCCTTGGCCATGGCCTCGGTAAGCGTGCCAGCCGTCGAATCCAGTGAGGAGGAAGAGGGCTGGTGGGTCGAAACCACCGTGGACCGAGACGGCAACGGCATCGGGGACATGGTCGAGCGATACCATGACCACCCACTGTTCCTCGATGAGGACGGTACCTTGCCGCTCATCATCGATTTTGACCACACGCCCACACCGGCTGACGTGGCCATGCTTGAGCGCGAGGTCGGGTACGAACATGCATGGGACTTGCCGCTCATCGACGCCGTTGCGGGGCGGTTGCCCCACGACATGGTCCTCGAAGCCACCACCCTGCCGGGTGTCGTGATGCTCGAACTTGACGGTCTGCTCGAAGTCCAGAACGGCGATGCAGCCGTCGTCCACGAAGTCGATCTCGCTCAGCAAGCCACGGGTTACGACGGCTCCGGCGTGACCGTTGCGGTCATCGACACCGGCATCGACGGCATGCACGTTGGTCTTGACGACATGGACGACGACAACAGCACCGACGACCCGAAAATCATCGGATTTTACGACCCGGTCAACAACCCCGACAAGGTCAACGGCACCGAGGTGTTCCCGTACGACGACCAGGGTCACGGCTCGCATTGCGCAGGGACCGTGGCAGGAACCGGGGCCCCGTCATACGATCATCCGGGAATGGCTCCCGGTGCCTTCCTCGTGGGCGTCAAGGTCCTTGATGCGGGCGGCTCGGGCAGCTTTGCCGTGGTCATGGCCGGCATGCAGTGGACGGTGGACTACCGCTACGAATTCAACATCCGAGCTGCTTCCATGAGCCTTGGAGGCCCCGGAGCCATCGAGTGGACCTCATCCGAAGAGGACAGCGTCAACCGCATGTCCAACGAGATGGTTCGCGCGGGCATCACGATGCTCATCGCGGCCGGCAACAGCTTTGTCTCCGCCCAAATTGGCACCCCAGGTTCCTCGGAAGACGCCATCACGGTCGGGGCACTCGACAAGGACACCAGCATCGCCATCTACAGCAGCCAAGGCCCAACTGAAGAGGGACGAATCAAGCCCAACGTGGCTTTCGTCGGCTCTGACGTGATGTCTGTTGCGCACAACACGGGTGACGGGTACGTCGCGTTCAGCGGCACCAGCATGGCCACGCCTGGGACCGCTGGTACCGTGGCACTGATGCTTCAAGCCAACCCGGATCTGTCTCCTTTTGACGTTCGAAACATCCTCCAAGAGACCGCCACCTACCGTGAATGCCACTACATGTTGGCCAACGAGCCTTGCGCAGAGGATTTGCTGCCAAAGAACCGGCAAAACAACGTGTACGGTCACGGCCACGTCGAAGCGCTCGCTGCGGTGATGGAAGCCGCTCAGCGTGATTACCAACTCGACGACAGCATTTCCGTGGTGCTTGAGACCACCATCGGAGATGACAACCGGATTCACTTGATGCCAGGCGATGCCATTGATTTCACCATCCAAGGCGACGTTGACTCCGTTCAGTGGCGCAGCAACCACCTGCGGGACGACTGGGCCACCTTGCACGGCTACGAACCAGGCACCGAAGACGTGAGCTTGGACCTCTTGACCATCGTTCACCAGTTGGAGCACCTGCCCGGCGTGAGTCTGGACGGCAACCACACGCTTTCGGTTCGTGGGCTTTCGGCCAACGACTCTGGTGGCCACAGTTCATCGTCCAACGTTGCGGTCAACGTGATGCTGATGGACACGGCGAACGCGAAGAACGTACAAGTGGAGGCCACCGGCGGGGGCGTCTCCGTCGGGTTGGTTTCGGCCCTTGTGTTGGTCGTGCTCGGCCTCGGCGTCGGGGCACTGTTGTTCGTCGCACACGGGCGAGGCGACGAATCGGAGGGTGCAGCACCTCTCTGGGCCAATGATGACGCGGACGTGGCCGCCGTGGTCGATGCCGTCATCGAAGACGTGTGATTCGGCGTTCAGACCCGTTGGGCATCGATCCAACCCCACAGGCCTCGCATCACGCCGTCGAGGCCTTGCCCCCGTTCAGTCAACTCATATTCCACACGAGCCGGCACCTCTGGGTAGACCGTACGGCTGATCAAGCCAAGCACGCCCATCTCTTCCAGCCGTCGGCTTAGGGTGGTTGCGGTCACGTCGACGTGCCTACGAAGTTCGTTGAACCTGGTGGGTTGGTCGGCGTTGACCAAGTGCCAGATGATGTCCAAGACGTGGCTTTTTCCGAGCAGCCGAATGATTCGCCTGCTGCGCTCTTCAAGGCACACGGGTCTGGCATGTAGGTGGTCCATGACCAAAGGTGGTATCGCTCCGCTATCAAGGCACAAGTATCGACCGGAAGACCACCTTCACTCCCTGACACTCGCTTTGCACCCTGAAACTTGCCGCCCTAAGTACGGGTCCACCTTCGGACGAACCACAGGAGGAATGAAACTCATGGGACAATGTATGTGTGGACGATCGCCGACAGGGATGTGCAAGGGATGGCACGGTCTGTCGAAGGAAGAATACGAAGCAAAACTCGCAGAACATAAGAAGAACAACGCTGAGGACTGAACATGGCCAATTGGAACACACGACTTCGGTGGATTCATCTGATTTTTGGGATGATGATCTCGGTGTATTTTGCCCGCATCACCTTTTCTGGCGACATCAATGCGTGGGATGAACAACCGTGGGTCACGATGGTCATGGGCAATGCCGTGATGGCCATCGTGTTCTGGACGGGCATCATCAAGTGGCAGCTTCCGCGGATCAAGAAATGGAACCGAAACCGGAAGAAAGCCGCGGCGTCAAGCGCCTGAGGCGAGGTCCATCTTCTCTCGAATCACGTCCGTGTCCGTCAAACGTCCTTCGTGCAGGTAGATGACTTCGCCGTCGGTGTCAACAAAGGCCACGCTGCCAGGCTTGGTGATGTCCAATTCTGCGGCCGGCTCGGCTCCTTTGAGGAAGCGATAGGAGGTCAAGGAGACGCCTTCGTCTTCGTTCTCGTCGTCATGGGCATCGGCGGTTTCGTGCCACGTCGAGAGGTTGATTCCTTGCGGCTCCTCAGCGGGATCGGTGGAGAACACGAGCACTGGGGCTTCGGGCATCACGCTCCAGATTGCGTGCATGGAATCAAAGCAAGGGTCAGTGCACCACTCAGCAGAAAAAATGACGATGTACCAATCGCCTTCAAAATCTGCATTGGAGTACGTCATGCCGTCGTCGGCCACGGATTCGAACGCGGGGAAGGCGACGGGCTCTTCTTCGCCGTCACCACCAACACAGCCTGCGAGGCTTGAGGCAAGAAGAAGCATCGTCAAGAGTGCTGCACGCATGATGCCCTCTCTGTGGAAGACCTCAATCAATCCTTCTCCGTCAACCCTTAGACTGAACGGCCTTCCTTACGACCATGCGCAGGGCGTTCATGCTGGCAACATTGGCCGCAGTCCTCTGTTTAGCAAGCGTGGCCGCAGAGGGGCCCGATGCTTGCCCTGACGTTGACGGCACGTCGACCGAGGACCGCGCAGGGTGCATGGATTCGGACGGCGACGGGTATTCAGATCCAGACGTGAATTGGACCAAAGCCGATGGCGCAGATGCCTTCCCTGACGACGCCACCTCGTGGAGCGATGGCGACGGTGACGGCTATGCCGACCAGGCCGGTGCGTCAAAGAGCGACGATTGCCCCTTCACGCCGGGGACAAGCCGCGTCATCTTGTTTGGTTGCAGCGACATCGACCGTGATTTCGTCCCCGACATCTACGACGACGACGCGGACGGCGACGGCATCCGCAACGAAATGGAGCGTGCCGCGTCGTCCGGTACCGTCCTGTATGACCCTTACAACCCAGAATCCACGCCTTTGGACACCGACCAAGACACCATTCCAGACGTCATTGATGACGATGCAGACGGCGACGGTTGGCCCAACGACATCGAAAACGATCGGAATTCGGACCCCATGGACCCCGATTTGACACCGTTCAACATCTACTTTGGAACCGGGACGGGCGTGTTCTACCTCGGCGGGTTTTCGTTCACCAACGAGTACCAACCTCGGGCCTTGGAACTCTCGGTCTCGGTCGTGATCGAAATCGTCACAGAAGAATTGGTGATTCCGTTCCTGTTGATCCCGATTTACATCTTGATCGGCGTGTTTCGTCGGCGCACGTTCCGCTCTTTTGACGCCCGCATTCATGCGTGCAAAGACTTGGAAAGCCTGAGCGACCTCGAAGCCCAAATCAACCAACTCATCCGCAACCGCACCATCCGTGTGCACCACGGGCTGGTGCTTCGAAACGCGATTGAATTGGAGGAACATCGCCTTCGAGCCCTCGTCAGCAGCGACGAAGAATCGTAACGCATCAGGCCAATCCTCAAAGGGTGAAGGCACGACCACGGACCGGTGCGAAGATGGTCGGTGAAGCACGCGTCCCCATGTTGCCTCAAGCACCCAAGACCGTCTGGAGCGCGGACGTCAACGCCCGTCCCGTCGAAGTACTTGCTCCGAGCAACGCGGTTTTGCTGGATGTTCTCCGCGACAATGTGGGCCAACTCGGCGTCAAGCGCGGGTGCGATTTGGGCACCTGCGGTTGCTGCGCCGTCCTTGTCGATGGCCAGCCCCGCCTTTCTTGCATGACGCTCGCAGGAGACGTCGAAGGGTGCTCCATCACCACCGTTGAAGGCCTTGCTGACGGGCATCACTTGGCGCCCATCCAGACCTGTTTTGCCGAACACGGCGGTTCGCAATGCGGCTTTTGCACCCCGGGATTCCTGATTTCAGCACAGGCGTTGCTCGACCAGACCTCCAGCCCAACGGAGGCTCAGGTCAACGAAGCCATCGAAGGTAACCTCTGCCGATGCACCGGGTACCAACCCATCGTCGAATCGATCATGGCCGCTGCGGCCTTGTTGCGCGGTGAAGGTGAGGCGCCAGCGCCCCCCACCGATCCCCACGCTGACCCTCACCCGTCCGGTCCGGAAGAGCCGCAACTGCCGCCAGGCCACGCGAGGTGATGCGCATGTCTGCAGGGTACCGTCAGCAGCCCGGTGGAGCCGGTGGAGAAGTGCGAAAAGACGGGAAGCGCGTGGCTGGAAAGCTCCGTTTCACGCCCCCCGGTGCTGGCGGGTCACGCCCCGTCAGCGATCCGCGAAACCTCGACGGCATCCCTGAATCCGTCGGAGGCAACGAACCTCAACCCGCTGGGCACCACGTCCACGATCGGTTGCGCACGGGCACGACCGTCGGTCAGGCCACGCCGCTGGTGGACGCCAACGCGAAGATCACCGGACAGGCGTGGTACGGCGATGATGTGCGTCTGCCGAACGAGGTCATCGGGCGCATCTTGCGCTCACCGCACCACTATGCCCGCATTCGTTCCATCGACACCTCGGCAGCCGAGGCCATGCCTGGCGTTTTGGCCATCGCAACAGGTGAGGACGCGCCGAAGACCTTCGGTGTGCTACCCGTGACCAAAGACGAACACGCCATGGCGGTCGAGAAGGTCCGACACGTCGGGGACCTCGTCGCGTGTGTGGCGGCCGTGGACGAAGCCACGGCGATGGAGGCCCTGGGTGCCATTGTGGTCGATTACGAGGAACTTGAGCCTGAATTCGATCCTCGAAAGGGCCTCGAAGACGTGGACGAACCCATCCATTGGCGTGGGAAGTACCACGTGGGCCGAACGAACGTGCAGAAGCGGGTTCACCAAGCCTTTGGGGACCGCTCGAACATTGAGAACGCAGCCGCGACGTCGCGGCGAGCATGGCGCTTCGAGGGAGTGCACCATGGATTTACGGAACCCCACGCCGTGGTGGCGCACTGGGACGCCAACGGGCGTTTGCAACTCTACACGCCACAGCAAGTCCCTCACTACACGCACCGTGCGTTGGCCACCGTGCTCGACGTGCCGATGCACCAGATCAACGTCGTTCGCACCTTTGTCGGTGGCGGTTTTGGTGGCAAATCTGATCCCTTCCCGCACGAAATGTGCGCGGCCATCCTCGCCCGGAAGTGCGGTCGACCGGTTCGCATCACCTTCGACCGTGAAGAGGTGTACTGGATCAACCGTGGCCGTCACCCCTCGTACATCGAGGTCAAACTCGACGCGGACAAGGACGGGCGCGTCGCCGGTTTGGACGTGGACGCCCTCATCGACGGCGGGGCTTTTGCTTCCTTCGGCCACGTGACGTCGTACTACAACGGCGTGTTGGCCACAGCGCCCTACGAATTGGGCTCGTTCCATTACACGGGAGCGCGCGTGTGGACCAACAAGCCGGCCAGCGGCGCGATGCGTGGGCACGGGGCGGTGAACACCCGATGTGCGGTCGAAGTGGGCCTGGACGACATCGCGGAGCAGTTGGCCGTGGACCCCATCGATTTGCGGCTCGCCAACCTCTTGCCGCCCCACAGTCGAACCATCTCCGGCTTCCGCATCACCAGCAACGGCATGCGGGAGGCCCTCCGTCGCGTTCGTGAAGAAAGCGGTTGGGATCAGAAATTCCGAAACATGCCGCTCGGGAAAGGCATCGGGATCGGTTGTGGTTTCTTCATCTCAGGCTCGGGCCTTCCCATCCACTGGGACCCGAACCGCTTCCCTCACGCCACGGTTCACATCCAAGTGGACATGGACGGCGGCGTGACGGTGCACACCGGAGCGGCCGACATCGGACAAGGGTCGACCACGGCCGTGGCTCAGGTCGTCTCGGAAGTTCTGGCTTTGCCGTTGGACATGATCCACGTTCGCAGCCATGAGAGCGACACCAGTCCTGTGGACTTGGGTTCGTATTCCAGCCGTGTGACCTTCATGAATTGCAACGCTGCAATTCGCGCGGCCATGGAGATTCGTGAGGAGTTGCTCAACGCAGCTTGGGACATGCTCGGCTACCACCCAACGACCCTTGTGATGGTCGACCGACGCATCGTCTACAAGCACGATCCGTCGATCGGCGTGTCCTACCTTCAGGCGCTCCACAAGGCGCAGGAAGACAAAGGCGCCCTCATCGCCCGTGGTGCGTACCGTTCGCCTCCGATGGGTGGCGTCCACAAGGGTGCAGCGGCGGGCCTTGCACCGGCCTACTCTTTCTCTGCTTACGTCGCAGAAGTTGACGTGGACGTGGAGACCGGTTTGGTGAAGTGCACCCGCGTGTGGGCCGCTCACGATTGTGGCAAGGCCCTGAATCCCTTGGCCGTCGAAGGTCAAATCATTGGCTCATGCCACATGGGCCTCGGTCAGGTGCTCTCGGAGCGCATGGTCTACGGCAGAACCGGGCACCTCCAGAACGCGAACCTGCTGCAATATCAGATTCCTTCCGTGCACGAGATGCCACACGTGACCCCCATCATCGTGGAGTCTTCTGACCCAGAAGGGCCGTTCGGCGCAAAGGAAGCCGGTGAAGGGCCGCTCCTCCCCATCCTTCCCGCCGTCTGCAACGCGGTCTACGATGCCGTTGGCGTGCGCCCTTCCTCGTTGCCTTTGACGCCCGACGTGGTGTGGGGCGACATTCAGAAGCGGATGAAGGCGGAGGGCGTGGAAGACCCCCTCGATCTTGAATCACCCCGCTTGACCCACGGCCCTCTCCAAGAGAAACTCGCCTCAAGGGCCGAAGAACACCACGGCCGAGACCACGCGCGGCAGCGAACCGAGGACACCTCTCCCTACGTCAACGGCGTGCTGTTTGGGTTTGACCCGACGCGTCCGATCGACGAACAACTCGAAGGCTGGGCCGCCATCGACGATCCAGATCCCGCGTCCATGGCCGAAATGGGCTATGCGGGTCGAGCTTGGCTGAAGCAAGAACAGCGCCACATGGGGGACGATGCCTGATGCTGACCCCTCCATTCGTGCTCCACCGGCCCACGTCGGTCGAGGAAGCCTGTGCCGTTGCCGCTGACCTCACGGCCCAAGGACGCCCCTTCGATTGGGTGGCCGGTGGGACCGATTTGCTCCCGAACTACAAGTGGCACCTCAATCCGAAGGGCGATGTCATCTCCCTGGCCCATGTCGACGGTGCCGACGCCTTGGCGGCCAATCGTGTGGGGTGCATGACGCGCTTGCACGACGTGGCCACCTCAGAGGTCGTTCACCCGCTTCTTGCCGCTGCCGCTGCAAAGGTGGCTTCAAGCCTCATCCGTCGAAGCGCCACCGTCGGTGGCAACCTTTGCCTTGACACCCGTTGCTTCTGGTACAACCAGTCCGAGGACTGGCGTCGTTCCATCGAATGGTGCCACAAAGCAGACTGCGGCACGGGTGCTGACTGCCGGGTCATTCCCAATCAAAACACGTTGTGCGTGGCCACCTACCAAGGCGACATGGCAGCGGCCTTCATGGCCCTGGGTGCTGAGGTGGAATTGGTCGGACCCGATGGCGAACGCCGCATGCCGCTCGAGGACTTCTTCGAACTTGATGGAATGAAGAAAAATGTGCTTCAGCCCGGCGAATTTTTGCTGGCCGTCCACCTTCCTGATGACGCGGCGTCGCGTGTCGGCGCCTACCACAAACTGCGCGTGCGTGAAACCTGGGATTTCCCTGAGGCCGGGATTGCGGCGTCGTGGATCCCCGGAGATGCGACCTCCCTCCGCGTGGCCAGCACCGGCCTCGAAAGCATTCCAGGTCTCCACATGGACGTTGCAGAAGCGCATTCGGACTGGACGAACACCGAAGGGCGCAAGCGCCTCTCAAAGGCGCTCCAAAAGGCCATCAAGCCTGTCAACAACACCGCACTCCCACCACGCTACCGCCGTTCGATGGTCAGCGTGCTTGCCTCGCGAGCACTTCGAGCCATCACCAAGGAGGACTGAGGATGCGAAAGGCGCTCTGTGTTATCGCCGTGTTGCTTCTTCTCCCCTTGGTTCCCGCGCAGGCCCAAGTCGAAGCTCCGTCGTGGGAGATCGGATGGGAAAGCGACGTCGACGACGGCGTAATTCTCGACCTCGACGGAAACCGATGGGCGGTCAGCCACACCCTGGAAATTTGGATCGCCAACAACCGGCCGTTCGAACTCGAAGTCGAGATGGAACTCGAACTGCCCAGCGACGTTCCTGTTGAGGCCGAAATTGACTCTCCGGTCACCGTGGGAGCAAACGGCAACGTCACCGTTGAGATCACCATCACGGGCACCACGGCCGACGAAGTGCGCGCCTACGCAGCCGCCGAAGTGATGTTGCTTACGGTGACCGCCACGGAGGCATCACAAACGAACTCTGGCTCAACCCAAGAAATCGAAGCCGATCTTGAGCTCCCTCGCGTCCATCGACTTGAACCAAGCGTGCCCACTCCACCCAATCCCTTTGACGCCGGGACATGGATTGAGATGACCATGCAACTGAACAACATGGGGAACACCAAGGACGCGGTGACCGAAGCCGAGGCTGAAGTCCGCTCCTGTCCCCAACTGAGCGTGCTGGGTCTCGAGAGCGTTTCAGGCACCGTGGTCGAGCCAACCGACGTGGGTGGACAAGCGCCGGTGGACGTCATCCTCCGATTGGAGGCCTCCAGCAGCCACCCTGAGCGCACCTGTGAGATTCGCTTGATCGTCACTTCTGAAGGCGACGGAGCGAGCCGGAGCACCACCGTCGAAGTGGACGTCAAGGCGGCCGATCCGGACGAGGTGGTCGGGGACGTGAACGACGTGGGAACGAGCGATGCCTCCACCTCGACAGATGAAGGCTCTTCCTTGCCCCTCCCCAACTCGTTGGTTTTCTTGGCCGTCATGCTCGCCTTTTTGCGTGGTCCTCGACGCGTGGAATCTCCCTGATGTTCGGGCGCCATGCAGCGCAGCGAACAATCGGCATGAATGGGGTGCGTCGCTCTATTGTGTCAAGAACAAGGTGGGAGAATCATTATGTGGGCTGTGAATGTCGCAGAGTTGGTGCTGCAGGCTCCTGTTGTTCCTTGAGGTGATACTGTGGCAGAAGAGGGCAGCAAAGGACTCGGTCTCGAGTCATGGCTGCTCGTCGCGCTCATCGTCACCATCTTGATGTCCGGGACGGTCATCACACTCGTCAGTGCAGGCAAAGAGGTTGTCTTTTCACCGTACGAAGAAACGGAAGAAGTCACCTTGAGCTACCAGCAGATCACCGACGCTCGGTCTTCCTTTGGCGGTGACGAGGGTGGCATGGGATACACCATCGCCAACACGATGTCCACCCCAATGCTCGTGAACGACTGGAAGGAGCCTCACCGCACCCTCTTGGTCATCGCTGGGCCCGAGAAGCCCTTCGATGCAGCCGAGGCTTCCGCCCTGCACGACTTTGTCACCAAGAAGGGCGGCAAAGTCATCCTCGCCTCCAACTCTTCCAACGCCCAACCGGTGGCGGACCTCTTCGGTGTGAAGTACTTCGGCGACCCTGTCGTCGACCCGTACCGCTACTATGAGATGCAAGGCTCGGACGGCAATCCCCTGTCCCCCGACGCCCGCCGTGTTTGGGCGGCTTCGAGCCTGACCCGCAACGTGACGGAAATGCAGGACGAAGCACGGCAAGCCTGCTCGGAGGAGCAGGTGAATTCTGGTGGCCGCGAGGTCGACAATTGCCGCCTCCCCGTGCTCTTCCACCGCCCGACCGCCATTCAGGTCCTTGAGGACCAGGATGAATCCGGGCGCACCGTAAGCGTCCTTGCAGCGGCGTCTACGCCAGCGTTCATCGCCCGCGCGGACTTCAACCCGGACAACATCGCCAACCCGGTGTTGGGCGATGGAAAAACCGGTCTGATCGTGCGCATGGACTACCCCGTTGAGAACGTGCTTGACACCACCACTGGCGGTGGCCAAGGACAGATCGACGTCACCGGCAGCATCGTCTTCGTCGCCGACCACTCCGTCTTTGCCAACCACATGTGGACGTGGGAGAAGGCCGACACCACCGGCAAGTTGCAGTGCGACAGCCCGCAATACGAGGGACGTGACGCCGCCACCTGCTGGACCACGGACAGCCAAGGCATCGATCAAGGCGACAACGCATGGTACGGCAACGAACGGTACTTCACCGCCCTTGTCGGGTCCATGATGGAGCACGACAACGAAGAATTGTCCACCACGGTGCAGCGCACCTACTCAAATTTCAACGTCGTATTCGACGAGAGCCGTCACGTTGCGGGTGCATTGACGATGCCCTTCACCGAAGCCGTTGGTGCCGTGGTGCTGCTGACCAGCGACGGGCTGCTGAAGTGGCTCATCGGCATGAACCTCTTCGCCCTCTTGGCCATCGCCATCATGGTCGTTCCAGAGAAGGAGAACTGGCGCCACGTCTTCGACCTCACCCGTTTCAGGGAGCGGCCAACCAAGTTGGATCCCTCCCAGTATCAACGCCGTACTCGAGAGGCACTTCTCTCGAAGGTACGGCAACTCCACGACCTGACCCGTGACGAATTCGCACGGAAGTCGCCCGCGGAGATCATGCAAATGGTGCGCGAGCCGCGCCTGGTCGAGCTGGTCAGCTCGAACCGTGACTATTCCAACGATGAACTGAGGGAGCTGATCCCTCAAATTCGACGTTGGGGAAAATAACCTAGGAGGAACAAAACATGCAGCCACCCGCCCCCCCCGCAGCCCCGCCCGCGCCGGCCGCTCCCGCTGCTCCGGCGCCCCCCGCCCCCGCGGCTCCGCCCGCACCGGCGGCACCCGCACCGGCAGCGCCCGCAGCACCCGCCGCACCAGCCGCCCCCGCTCCGGCGCCCACCCGGCACCAGAGCAGCCCCGAAGTGAAGGAACGTCTCGCCGCCGTCGGCGCGATTTCCCAAGCCATCGCGGCTGAAGTCCAGAAGGTGATCATTGGGAAATCCCACATCATCGACAACGTGCTCATCAACATCCTGTCCAACGGCAACCTCCTCTTCGAGGACTACCCCGGTCTGGCCAAGACGCTGATGACCAACACGTTCGCGGACGCCCTCGGCTGTGACTTCAAGCGTGTTCAGTTCACGCCTGACTTGCTCCCTGCTGACATCACCGGGACCAACATCTACGACGCCAAGAAGGGTGAGTTCACCTTCAAGCCAGGTCCGTTGTTCTGCAACCTCCTCCTCGCTGACGAGATCAACCGTGCCCCGCCCAAGACGCAGGCTGCATTACTCGAAGCCATGCAGGAAAAGCAGGTGACCATCGGTACGGTGACGCACAAGCTCCCCGCGCCTTTCATCGTCATGGCCACCCAGAACCCCGTCGAGCAGGAAGGTACCTACCCCCTGCCCGAAGCACAGCTTGACCGTTTCATGTTCAAGATGTCCGTGGGTTACCCGGACCGTGCGGACGAGGACGAAATCCTCCGCCGCCGTATCGACCGTGGAAAGGACGCCGTGGACGTGGACGTCATCACCGACCCGCAGCGCGTGATTGCGATGCAGCAGGCCTGTGAGAGCGTGTACGTGGACCCCAGCCTCCGCATGTACATGGTCGAAATCGTCTCCCGAACCCGTGAGGACCCCCGCGTCCTCGTCGGCTCCTCGCCCCGTGGTTCCCAGGCGCTCCTGAAGACCTCCCGTGCCGCCGCAGCCCTCCGTGGTCGCGACTTCATCACCCCCGACGACGTCAAGACCGTCGCCGAACTGGCGATTGCGCACAGGATCATCCTGAAGCCCGAGCACCAGATCAAGGGTCTGGAAGCCGGTGAGGTCATCCAGAACATCCTGCGTGAAGTGCCCGTGCCGACCGTTTGAGGTCGTTCACGTCATCTGAAACGGAGTGTGGGCCACGATGTGGAGCCGTAAATCAGCGATGCTCGGCAGCCTTGCTGTCGCGATGTACCTGCTTGGCCTCACCTTGCGGAATTCGCAATTGGTCACCATCGCCGTGGTCATCTTTGTGATTTTGACCTGGGCCGCCCTTTTCGGTGGACACGCCGACGTCGCCTCCTCCGGACGTCGCTCAGAGGAGTTCACCGGCGAAGAGGGCATGGCCTTGGGCAACGTCTCAGCGATGCGAAAAATGTCCAGTGCACGCCTCTTTGAGGACGGCGAGTTGAGCGTGACCCTCAGAATGCAGAACCATTCAGGCTTGGCCAAGATCCTCGAGGTGCGCGACCGCGTGCCCGAGGTGATGCGAATCAAGTCCGGTTCGAACTACATCTTGATGGAACTCGGCCCGCGCCGTGAGACCTTCATCGAATACACGGTGGAGTGCCCGCTTCGTGGGTTCTACAGCCTCGGTCCTGTTGCCGTTCGAATGCAAGACGCGTTTGGGCTGTTCCACCGGGAAAAGGAACTGCACGTCTACAACGACTTCCTGGTCTTCCCGAAAATGGAGGACCTCAAGGAGACCTTCGTCAAGTCCCGCGTGCCCAAGATCTTCACCGGTGCGGTGAACATCCGACAGCCCGGTCCCGGTTCTGAGTTCTACTCGCTCCGCGAGTATTTCGAGGGCGACTCGTTCCGTGCGATCAACTGGTCTGCATACGCTCGCTCTGGCAAGCTCATGGTGAACGAGCGCGAACGTGACGCCGTGTCTGACGTCATCATCCTCGTCGACTCCCGCTCCGTCTCCGAAACCGGACCCGTCAGCCGAAACGCGTTGGTCTACTCGACCCGAGCCGCTGCGTCCTTGGCGAAGTATTTCCTCGGTCGTCGTGACTCCGTCGGCGTCATCGTTTACGGCGATGAGGTCGTCAGCGTGGACCGTGACACGGGCAAGAAGCAGCTCTACGTGATCCTCACGAAGTTGGCCGGTGCCGTCGCCAAGGGCAACACGCCGTTGCAGGTCGTGGTGAACCGCATATTGCCCCACATCAACAAGGGCAGCCCAATCATCGTCCTGAGCAACCTTGAGGACGACCCCACCATCGTCAACGCGCTGCGTGATTTCCGCGCGCGCGACTTTGACGTGACGGTGCTTTCGCCTTCGTCGCTGGAGTTCGAATTCGACGCCAAGCGATTGGACCGTACGGGCTATGAGGTCATGAAAACCGAGCGCGACGTCCTGATCGGCGAACTTCGCGGACTTGGTGTGAACATCATGGATTGGGAGCCAGACATGCTCCTGTCGACCGCCCTTGCTGGCGCACGTGGATTCTGAGGTGAGTTGATGGCAGGAAAAACGTCCGGCGATACCTCGCATCTGTACGACAGCAAGACCGTCCGCTCGTCAGCACCAAGCCGGAAGAAGCTCGCTGGAAGCACCGGCATCGGGACAGAAATCCCCAAGGATGCCATTCCGGAGATTCAAATCCCCAGCTTTGTGGAAAGCCTGCTCGGTGGTCCATTGGTGCCGAAGATGAAGTTCCTACCCCCCGACAAGATGGTACAGAACCTTCAGTTGGCCGTGTACGGGATCCTGATTGCGCTGGCCTTCCTGACGCTCATCGTGTCCCCCGGAGCGGGAACCATCTGGTACATGCTCACCGGGAGCATCGCCGTGGCCACCACCGTTCAGGTGATCGTCATCGCGCTCGCCACCATTGCTGGATTCATCGGGACCTTCCGTCGTGACGGCCGATACCTCCTGGCCTCAAACGTGCTGTTCATCCTCGCAATCCTCCGGTTTGCCTCCTCAAAGGTGGCGCTTTCCTTCGACCCGTTCGGCCTTGCCGACCGCCCCTTCCTTCTCAGCAGCCTGGTGGTGGTCTACGCGGTGTTCCTCATCATGTACATCGAAATCGGCAACGGCGTGCTCCGTTACAGCATGCTCGACACCAGCATCCGTACCAACGAGGTCTACGTAATGAACCCGGGCAAGATCGTTGGGAAGTACCACCGAGCACTCGTGCTGAACCCCATCATCTCCATTCTTCTGGCCACCCTCGTGCTGTCAGCGAACACGATCCTCCCCGCGTTGGTCGGTGTGCTCTCCAGCAACACCGCACGACGGCTCGAGGAATCCGTCGAACTCACGTCCGTGTACGGTGTTGCTCTGGGGACGCTGTTCGTGTTCCTGGTGACCGGTGCGCTGTTTGCGCTCAACCTCCCAACGCACTTGCAGCGTTACCGCGAGAGCCGCGACGCTTGATCAAGCGTTGGCGAGCCAAGCCGATGCTTTGGCCAATCGTTCCAACGTGGCTTTGGCGTGATCCCGTGGCACAAGGATGCGAACTTTCCTCGCGTCATGGTCAACGGCTTCTGCACCGTTCAGCGACAAGCCCTGCAGCCACCCTTCTGGGTCCTCCCACGCGCCGATGAACGTGATCATTGCTGAAGGCGGACCAATGTGGTCCACGTGCATGCCGACGTCGTTGAGCGATGCTTCGACCCTTTCCACGCCGTTGGCGTCCACGATCAATCTGGTGCCGTCCACCCAAGCCGAAGAGGCGTGGACGCCGAGGCCGCGAGCGGCCAACTTGGCCAGCAAGGCCGCGTGTTGCGCGCCGGGTGTCCCGAGCGGAGGGAAGGTGGCCTCGATGGCACAGACGTCCATGGTGCACGCCGCGGCCAAGGGGCCGAGGTCAGCGATGAGTTCTGGGCCGATGGTGGTCGTGGCGGGGCCGCTTAGCGGTTCGCTCAAGTGGCGCACTTCGATTGGGATGCCGTCAGCGATGCATGGCCCAACGGTGGCCGGATGGAGAACGGTCGCGTCCAATCCTGCCGCCATTCGTGCCAGTTCGTACGGCACGTAGGAGATCGGTTCGGTGTTGATGCCCCATCGGGGATTGACGGGATGAATGCCCCTGACGTCCTTCCAAAGCACCACACGACGAGCGCCGAGAAGGTGGGCGACAGCGGTCGCCGTATGGTCGGAACCCCCACGGCCGAGGAGCGCAAGCGTGCCGTCCCTGCCGGAGCCGAGCCAGCCAGTGATGACGGGAATTCCGTGGAGGATGCTGCGGTCAAAATTCTCGGCGCTCTTGGACAAATCCACGGCTTCCGCTTCATGCGTCCCCGAGAGCACCATGCCGATGTCCTCCGCGCCCACCGCGTGTGCCGCGAATCCGCAGCGACGAAGATGGTGGGCGATGACCAACGCAGAAAGTCGCTCACCTGAGGCCAACAATTGGACACGAGCGGCGTCGTTTGTAGGGTCCGCTTGGCGCAAGCGCAAGGCCTCCGCCATGGACGAGAGGACGTGTTCGAAACGATGTCCATCGCGCCCACGGTCAAGCCGGGGTGCAAACATGAGGTGGTGGGAGCGAAGGTCACTGACCAAACGCTCTGCATACCGGGGGTCGTCCACGGCGCGCAGCAAGCGGTCGGTCGTTCCCCACAGCGCTGAAACCACCACGGCCGCAGGACCGTCGTCTTCTGCGATACGGTCAGCAAGGCGGTCCAAGTCGGGAGCGCCTCGAAGGACGGATCCTCCGAATTTGTGCACGGTCCACGCCTCAGCCATCGATGTAGCCTCCACGAAGGGCAAGATCCACCAAGACCAATGCGGCCATGGCTTCCACCACGGCCACGCCACGTGGGCCCAACACAGGGTCGTGTCGCCCTTTGACGGTCACGCTGCTCGCCTCGCCCGTTGAGAGGTCGACCGTGGGCATCGGTTGCGGGATGCTTGAGGGCGGTTTGAGGGTCAAACGGACCACGAGGTCGGCTTCCGACGCCATGCCGCCGAGCGCTCCTTCTCCGACGTCCGTGCGAAGCTCAGGTCCGTTCGTCCCGGGGTGCCAGCCGCCGTGATGCGCCGACCCCCTGAGCCTCAGGGCCTTGGTTCCTTGGCCAAATTCGACCGCCCGTGCTCCAGGCACGGCGAGGAGGGCACGCCCGAGGGCGGGCTCGAGTCCATCGAACCAAGGTTCTCCAAGGCCCATCGGCAAACCAGAGACGATCATGTCCACGCGGGAGCCGACGCTGTCACGTTCCCGCTTGAGCGATTCAACGTGGGCGACCATGGATTCGGAGGTCTCAGGGTCTTGGCAACGAACCAAAGCAGCAGATGCAGTTGGCCACGCTTTGCCGTGGGCGGGGAGAGGGGCTTCGTGTGGGCCGATGGCGCCGACGTGTGCCGTGATGTGAATGCCGAGGCGGTCGAGGAGCGGTCGGACGAGTGCGCCTGCGGCAACCAGTCCTGCCGTCAGGCGAGCCGACGAGGAACCACCGCCGCTCAAGTCGGCATGTCCTTCGGTACGAACGTGCATCGGGAGGTCTTGGTGAGCGGGTCTCGGCCGTTCCGGCAGGAAACTGTAGTCGCTTGAACGAGCGTCGGCGTTCTCGATCTCGACAAGGATGGGTTGTCCTGTGGTGTGGCCGTTGTGCACGCCTGAGGCCAAACGGACACGGTCTGGCTCCTGCCGCTTGCTGCCAAGGCCTTGCCCCGGTCGGCGCGTTGCCATTCGCGCGTTGATGGTTGCCATGTCCACAGCAACTCCAGAAGGCATTCCTTCGATCAGGGCGCCGACGCATGGGCCATGGCTTGTCCCAAAGAGGGTCACCGCCAATCGCTCGCCAAGGCGCATGCGCATGAGACTCACCCGTCCCTCTGCGCCCTGCTCTTCAACCGTTGCCATCGATGCAAGGACGGAGCAAGGTGTGAATGGGTCAGATCATGATCAGAAACACACGCTTCTCCGGCTTTTTTTTGTGAGGCAGAAGAACGCCCATCTACGGCAAAGAAAAAAACGCCGCTTTATATCTGTGGAAACTTCCCTTGCGGTTAATGTCTGGAAAAAAAACCCTCCGACGAACTGCCCTGCTGTTGACCGCCATGGCCGTGTTGGCCGTTCTCGTGCCCACCGCACTCGCTGCGGACGACGCCGTGAACGCTGACACCGGCCTCCCCGCTTTCTTGAGCGACGATGTTGGTAACGACAAACTCGAGTTGTTGACCTTCTTCTTGTTCTTCGTGGGGTACATCTCGATGGGCGCCGCCTTCGTGTTCTTCATGAGCGAGCGCAACAACGTCGCCCCCGAGTACCGCACCACGATGACCATCTCTGCGCTCATCGTCGGTATCGCGGCCTTCCACTACTACTACATGCGTGGCGTGTACGTGGACACCCAGGTCGTCAGCACCGAATACCGTTACATGGACTGGATCATCACCGTCCCCTTGATGGCCCTCAAGTTCCCGTCCCTCGTGGGCAAGGACGCCATCACGGACAAGACCTTCGCGGGCCTTGGCTTCACGGGCATCTGCTTCGTGGGCGCCATCATCATGATCGGCTTCGGCTACCTTGGTGAAGCTGCCATCATGGACCCAACCATTGCTCTCCTCCTCGGTGGCATGGGCTGGGCCATGATCATGGTCGCGACCGGTCTTCCCTTCGGCCTCTTTGCCGGACTCGGCGTGGACGACTCCAAGATCAAGGAAGAGGTGAAGTGGAGCACCGACGCGCTCCGCACCTTCATCCTCGTGGGCTGGATCATCTACCCCATTGGCTACCTCTTCAACGAGAACACCTACGACCTCGGCAACGGCAGTGAGGAAATCATGGGTGTCCTCTACAACATCGCGGACATGATCAACAAGATCGGCTTCGGTGTCGTCGCCTGGATGGGCGCGAAGAAGGCCACGGCCGCCATGGCCTGAAGCAGGTCATCGCTCCAGACACCAGCATCCTAAGGCTCAGCCTTGCCCGAGCGACGGCGTCCTGCGGGGCGCCGTCGCTCCCCCATTTTCTCATCCAACAAAGCGCGTTTCGATGAGTTCCCGACCCCGGGCTCGTTGCGCGTACTGTTCTTTCAACCGCTTCATGGCTTGGTCCATGCCTTCGGGAACAACGATGACGATGGCTGGCCCTGAACCGGTCACACCGGCAGCCCTTCCTCCATTGACGAAGGCATGGTTGGCCAATTGTCGTCCTGAATGATCTTGCGTCGCAGCCACGACGCCACGGCCGTTCTGGGTCAAAGCGACGAGCGGTCGTCCTTCTTGAAGCGCTGAAAGCGCGTTCTGGAAATGAATCGCATGAGGCGCGAAGCTCTCGATGGGAGGGTGAGCCTCCCTCGGCGATCCCGTGAGGATCAACACCCGCCAATCCTCGGGTTTGAGCCCTTCACCTTCCATCACCACGCGTGTTTCCGCGGAGGTTGCGCCGACGTCAACCACGCGCCAGCCTGGTGCAGCCGCCGCCCACGCATCGTCGTAAGCTCCGGTCAGTGAAACACCCGCTTGGAGTTGCGCTGCACCCGCCAATTCCACCAGCGCAGGTGTCTCAAGACGGTGCCCTGTGGCATCGACAAGGGCCCGAAGGCTCGCGATGGCCACGGCTGCCGACGATTTCAGCCCTTGACCAGGAGGGACGTCCGAACGGACCGACCATGCCAGTTCGCCCGGGGGTGTGGGATGGCCTGCTTCGGACCAGACCTTGAGCACTGCATGCAGCAGGCCGTTGGGGTCCGAGAGGTCCCGACGTGCCGGAGCATCGAGCAAACGAACGGTCACGGGAAGATCGAGGCCGATGCTCGCTCCATACCCGAGTCCAGCGGCATGGAGGAGGCTGCAGGCGCCGTTCGCGTTGCCCGTTCCAATGACCGCCATGCTCAGTGCTCCGTGACCTCCGATTCGATGGCTTGACCCACGTGGCGCCCCGAGGCGTCGTTCCACGCGATGAGGCTCATGCCTGCTTCGATGGTGGTCACGGACATCGGGGTTCCTCGAGCGTCAACCAAACGAACGGTTTCGGCGTTTTGCAATACCACACGACCCTCTTGACCTTTCTTATTGATGTACGTGACCGAGATGAACGGTCGGCGTTCAACTTTCATGCGACCCACGACCAGACTCCGCGAGGCTCCTTTGGCGTCAACCACAAGCACCTCATCACCGGCCGACAACTCGCTGAGGTAGCAGGTTGACCCGTTGGCCAAGAGGGCATATTGGTGGACGGCTCCTGCGTTGATGCGGAAGGGGCGGGTCGGAACGAAGGCGGACGGCACGGTCTCGCCGTGGACCAAGGCCAAGTGTGCCGCGGTGGAGCCAACCAGCATGCCTTCACCGGGCTCGAGGAGGCCTGCGAGGTCAACGCAAGCCCGATCGCCGATGCCAAAGGGTTCGACGCGGGTGACCCTTGCGACGCTGAGTCCACGGCGCTCCTGTGCTGATGTTCCAACGTCGTGGTCTTCCTCTTGTTCAAGGCGAGCCGACCGCATGGCCTGCGCAGCTTCAAGCAGCGCACGTTCTGGCGGGACGGCCACGGCATCAACGCCGGTCTGCAATGCGAACGCAGCTCCTGCGATGGCCGAGGGCGTGTCGACCACTGCAGCAATTTTGGTTGGGGTGCCCTGCGCTGCGGCCACGAGGTTTTCCTCAGGAATCATCGACCAATCCGCAAAGGTCAGCACCACCCACTCGGCCAAGCCGATGTGGGCAAGTGCAGCGTGTTGGTCGCTCTCGCCGGCGATGTGGACGTGCACTGCGCTTGATGCTTCGTCGCTGCCCCCGCTCAGGTCCAGCACAGGAACTGAGGCTCCGGACACCGGCTCGTGTGAGAGGCGAAGGCATCGGTGGACGCCTTCGACGTCCGAGGCTGCATCGGTCCAGCCCAGCGACCAAACGTCCATGTTCATGCCTCGAGGTGAGTGGCGGCTTCTTCTGCCGAGGCGCCGAGATGAACCACGGCGTGTATGGCTCTGACAAGACGCTCGGGGCTCGGGTGGGCGAAGATTTGCCGCCCCATGCAGACGCCTGCACCGCCGGCTTCCATGGCCCCGCTGATCATTTGGAGCAGGCCGAGGTCGTCGTCGCCTCGTGGGCCTCCGGCAACCAACACAGGGATGGGGGCCGCCGACGTGACCTGGCGAAACGCCTCCACCGAGCCAGACCATGCGGCCTTGGCGACGTTGCAGCCCAATTCGAAAGCCAAGCGGACGGCGTGAGCCTGTCCCTGCGTCAAGTCGCCTTCCATGACGTTGAGGTGTTCGCCTCGAGCATAGACCATGCCGAGGGTCGGTACGTTGGAACGGAATGCAGCGCTGGTGATGGAACCGAGCCGTTCGATCATCCTCCCCTCGCCTGGCGTACCCATGTTCACTTGTGCACTCACGGCATGCGCGCCACGAGCAAGCACCTCATCGACGTCGCCCACGGTGACCTTCTCGCCTGCGTCCGCGCCCCCGTGCCGGGTTGACACGGAAAGGTGGGCGACGAGTCCGATGGAGGGTGGGGACGCCGCACGAAGCAGATGGCTGATCACGCCCTTTTGGGCCACGATTGCGTCGGCCCCGCCGCTGGCCAATTCGCTGACCAAGCGGTCAAGGTCTTGCAACCCCGGAACGGGCCAATCCGACGCACCGTGGTCGATGGGAACCCAGACGCCTCGGCCGCCGGGAAGAAGCGCGTCGAGGCCGGCCGGCACTCCGCTCATGGTTCTGAGGCAAGGCCCATCGTCCTGAACCTTTGCTCCCATCGCAAGGGGTGTCGGTGGGCGATACGGTCAAGACTGTCCTCGTTGTGCCCTCACACATGGACCCGCTCAGCATGGCCTTGACCGGCGTCCTAGGTGCCGCGTTCAGTTTCGGTGTCTTGCGTTTGGTGCTCCGACGCGACTCCCGCATCGACCTCCGACAAGGTTTGGTGGCCGAAGGACTGGGTTCCCGTGTCGCAGGGGCCGACTTCACGACCCCTCGTGCTGAATTTGACCGCCAGCTCGCCAAAATCCAGAGCCAGCGTCGTCGCTTTGAGGCCGATGACGCTCGGCAACGCGCTCGAAGCGCAGCCCTTCTCGAGCGCGAAGAAGAGGCACGACGCAAGGAAGAAGAGGCTCGCCGCCGGATGGAGGAAGCCGAAATCCGTCGTGCCGAAGAAGCGCGTCTCAAGCGCGAAGCGGAGGAAGAAGCCCGCCTCCGAGCCGCCCGTGAGGCGGAAGAAGCCCGTCTCGCAGAAGAACGCGAGGCTGCACGTCAGGCCGAACTCGCGGAGATCGAAATTCAGCGCCAAGCCGAGGTCGAAGCCGCCCGTGCACAAGCGGAAATGGAAGCACGAGCAGCGGCTGAGCGTTCAGCATCGGAACTCCGTGCTCGACTTGAGCGCGAGGGTGCCTCTTCCAGCGACGTGCAGATTTCGCTGATGTGGAACAACTTCAACGACCTCGATTTGCACGTCGTTTGCCCCTCAGGCGAGCGCATTCACGGTGGCGCCAAGGAATCCAAGTGTGGCGGTGTGCTTGACGTGGATGCCAACGTGAAGCCCGACACCCGCCGCCCCATCGAGAACGTTGTCTGGCCCGAAGGCATCGCTCCAGGTGGCGTCTATCAGGTGTACGTCCACCACTACAAGAAGCACGCCAAGCGCCGCTCGCGAGACCCCACTCGGTTTTCCATCATCATCAACGCCGGTGACGACATTCGCGAATACACCGGTGAGATGAGTGCAGGCGACCCGATCAAGAAGGTCTGTGAATTCACGGTCGACCCACCAGAGGTTCGTGCCGCCCGCCGTGCCGAATTGCATGCTCAACTCGCAGCCGCTGACGAGGCCTTGGCCACCGGAAATTACGAGATTGCTCCAGCACCCGAGCAGGAAGACGAACCGGAAGACGAACCGGCCATCGAATTGCCGCCCGCACCAGACCTTGACGAAATGGCCGCGGCGGAAGAGGAACCTGAGCCCGAGCCCGAGCCCGAGCCCGAGCCCGAACCTGAACCCGCGCCTGCTCCTCGGCGAAGCATGGCCGATCGTTACGGTCCCAAGGGCCCGGCCGACGATGGTCCGGCCAACATCGACCGGAAGTTCTGAGTCCCGTTGGTGGCTCCTTGCGTTGCGGATTGAGCGAACGCCTAAATGTGGTAAACAGGAGGAGGCTTCAAGGCCTAAGCCCCGAGGCGTAGAACATGAAGACGTTCCCGTTGGTGATGTTCGCGATGGGCCTCGCGTTCTTTGTCCTAGGATTCGGCTTTGGCGAAGGCGGGGCTTTTGACCTCGTCCAGATCCTTCTTGGTCTTCTCCAGACCCTTGTTTCCGCCATGGTCATGGGTTGGATTCCAATGCCCGGTGGCTCATCGTCCACCGGCGAAGACGGGGAAGACCCCGATACGATGAACAAGCACTGAGGCATCACCATGTGGGAACACCGTTCGATTTCTGACGCTCACCTCCAAGAGCACCGCCGTGTGCAACCGATGGAGTCCTACGTGGACTTGACCCAGAAGATCACCCGAACCATGGAATCGGCAGAAGGGCGCGTCTTCGATCACGAAGATTTCCTTCGCTACGTCCCGCAAGAGGGGCCATGGATGCCCCAGATGGATTCGGACATGACCCGTGCCGACCCCCGAACCCGCTACATCGGCAAGGGCAAGGCCACGCTGGTCAACACGAACATCATCCTTGGCTCAAGCTGGATTGAGGCGGAGCGGTTTCGCTACGAGCGCGACCTCAAGAGCACCTCGGACTGGATGAAGCAGAAGACCATCATGAACGCCAACATGTGGACGCCCAGCACGGTGGCGACCACCCAGACCTTCGTGTTCTGTTCCACCGGCGACGAGGCCCGCATGGGTTCGTCGTTCAGCGTCCGAGGCCCGCAGGACTTCGACGTCCCAAGCGACGATCACATGTTCTTCCAGCCGACCAAGGACGGGTGGCCCGAGTGGGACCCCGTGGTGTGGGGTCTCGGTCACCGTGGCGTTGTGCCAGGTTCTGACCCGGCCGAGCGCGTGTTCTACCCCTCGCTTATGCACCGCAACGTGACCTACAACAACCGATTGGGGTGGGTCCGCTACTCTCCTGCCGGCTTCGGAAAGGACGCCAACGGATACATCCTCACGCGTCCGTTCGACTGGATTTGGCCTGCCGTGAACGGCAGCCGTGAAACGCCGTCGTCGTTCAACCTTCTCGTGAACATGCCCGACCGCCGCGAATCCTTCGGCGAAGAGGGCATCACGGACATCTTCCTGACCTCGGGCAAGACCTCGCTTTACTCCTTGATGGGCATGATGTCCTCCCCCATCGTCCGCCAGATGTTCGGCTCAGGCACCGACTTGGTGCCCTTGGAAATGCACATGGTCGAGCCCGGGCTTGACGAGTGGATCCAGCGCGCCAGCGACGAGGACCGCTACGGTCGCATCTTCGAGTATTGCGCGACGCTCGGTTACCTCCTGACCGACCCCGCCATCGGCAGCCTTGGTGAAGGCAACCAGCGCCGTCGCCTCATCATTTACCCACAAGATCAGTCCAACCTGCTGGCTTGCGTCAGCGCCAGCCAAGTGGCCGACCACGCGGTCAAGGTCAACTACGGCTCCACGGTGTTCACCAAGCTCGATCAAGCGGACTTCGAAAACCGCATGTCTCGCCGCATCAGTGCGTACGCCGACGAAATCACCCCAAGCGCCACCGCTCGCGGCATGCGTTGGGTGTCCAAGGCGACCTTCAACGCCGGCGACGGACAGGGCATCAAGGTCCAGACCGGACCAGTGGTCCACTCCCTCTTGGCCGTTCGCGGCTACGAGTTGCTGAGCCTGAAGGAGTACCAAGACACCTTCAACGAGGTCAGCGAGGCGCCCCGTCGTCTCATGACGCGGATCATCCAGTCCGTGACCATGAACGCGATGAAGACCGTCTTCCCGCTTGAGACCGTCCAGTCCAAGGCTTCCGAAGGCTCTGCGCCCTACGCTGGCCTGTTCTCGGTGGAAGGCCGTGAGCAGCCGCTCGTGTACTACACGGACATCCGCTTCCTCGTGCCCAACAGCATCGACCAGATGCGCATGCTCACCGGGCAGCGTGGCGCCGACCGCTCGCGCATGCGTGAAGCCTTCACCGAGCTGACCGGTGCTGACCCCGTCACGGGTCTCTCCATCCTCGACCTGTGCCTGCCCTTCGCCGGCGACATGGGTGAGGGCACCTGGCAGACCGGGACCGGCATCCGCATGGATGAGGTCATCGTTGAGGTCACCTGTGCGGTCAACCCCGCTGCGGTTTGGAAGCACCTCCTCGACTGCACCGCCGACCAGACCTTCACCACCGTCAAGGGCAACAAGGGCACCGCTGCCAACGTGTGGGGCGACGTCCTGATGCAGAACGAGCAGCTCCATGACCGCTTCAAGAAGGACGGCTTGGACCATTGGCTCCGGTTGCTGAAGATGATCTACCACTACGCGGACCACCATTCGCGCAAGAAGAACGGCCTCTGATCCGTTCTGCACCGCCGCCCGCTCCTGCGGTAGACGAAGCGCCATGCGTTTCGATGGAGTTGCCTTGAGGCGACGCGCATGACATCACCATCGTACAAGCTCTACTACTACCCCATCCCAGGCCGAGCCGAATCCGCTCGGGTGGCGCTGACCTTGGCCAACCTCGATTGGCAAGACGTTTCCATTGACGGAGCCGCTTTTGCCGCCTTGAAGGAACAGGGTGCCTTGCCTTGGGGCATGGTTCCTATGCTGGAAACACCTGACGGGCGGTTGGCGGAATCGTCCGCCATCCTCCGCTACCTTGGCCACATGTGCGGTTTGATTCCTTCAAATCCGTATCAGGCCGCCAAGGTGGACGAATTCATCGACGGCATTCAGCCCCACTCCAACCCACTGAGCGGAACCTTTGGCATCAGCGATGACGCTGAACGCGTCGCAGTCAGGCAGGCCTTGTTCGCAGAAGATGGGATTGGAACCGCAAACTTGCGCCTCCTCCAACAGAAGATTTCGGAATCCACGACCGGCTGGATCGCCAGCACCGACGACATGAACATCGCCGACCTGAAGGTGTTCACGGACGTGTTTGGCTTGTTCTCTGGGAATTTTGATGGCGTTGAAGCGTCCATTTTGGCCGACTACCCCGGCTTGGTGGACTACCACGACCGCGTGGCCAATGAACCGAGGATCAAGGCGCATTACGCCGACGTACCAGAAGGTTCGCTGCGATGGACGTACCAGCCCGGTGCTTTCGCCTCGCTTTGAGGCGCAGCGGTCAGTTGGACAAACTTGTGGTCCTGTGAGGCCATCAGGAGAGGATGTCCATCAGGCGGTCTGCCTCGGCGGCAAGTCGAATCGAGCGTGCAATGCGGCGACCGGTTGACATGAAGGGCTCGTTGATGTCCGAGTAGGGCGAGCCGCCGACGAAGGGGTTGGAGCCTGCGACGATGCGCGCGGAGATCTCGAAGACCTTGAACTCGAGTTGGTCGGTGACGATGGTCTCCAGGCAGAAGGGGCCGATCATGCCGCGTGCGCCTTCTTCGAGTTCGAAGGAGGAGGCCACGGTGCCTTCGGCCATCAGGAAGGCCTTGGGGAGCAGGGATTCGCGGATGACCACGGGTTGGTTGCCGGTCACGACAAAGGACGGCTCCAGCGACATCTCGCGGAGGTCACGCAAGGAGCCGAGCTTGTAGAACTCGTCGACGTTGGATTCGTCCCGACGGTCCATGGAGAGCAATTCCAGGCGGCCGAGGTTTTGCCCTTCGTGGCTGCCCGTGCCCCGCACTTGGAAGCCGTCGGTGGCGGTGGGGTCGAAGAAAAAGTGGAGGTAATACCGGCATCCAAGCACGTATTCCTGGATTGTGAACTCCTCTTCGATGTCCACGTTGCGGCGGAAATCACGGTAATCACGGGCGATGAAGTAACCACGTCCGCCCTTGGCGCCGGCGTACTTGACGATGACAGGCCCGTCGATGTCCTTCGGGTCCTGCACCACGCGTGGCATGTTGCAGCCGCCCTGCTCCAACCACTGACGCTGGCGCTCGCGGCTCGATTCCCAGTGAAGGATGCCGCGGTTTCCGAAGGTCGGGGTTTGCAGTTCTCGGAAGTTGTCCGAACCGAGGTATTCGACCAAGGAGCCGTGCGGGATGATGATGACGTTGCGCTCACGCATCCATTCGGCGTGATCCATCAACTCATGGTAGTGGTCGAGCATCAACCACTCATCAGGATCTGCACCAGGGAAGGCGGAGTAGAACCGGCGGCGCTCTTCGCCAACGGCGATGCCAAGGGTCCGGAAGCCTTCCATGCGTGCGCCGTGGAGGATTTGCAGTGAAGAGTGGGAGGCCACCACGCCAATCGTGATGGAGGCCGGGTCGTAGTCCGCCAGCCAGCCCGCAAGGGTAGTCCCATCCACGCCCATATCGACCGGTTCCGTATGCGCTCTATATCCATTACCGTCGTAGTCAATGTGCAGCGCTTCACCTCTCAAGCCGGTGGCTTTTCAGGCCGCCGGGCTCGTCCTTTGGGCATGGACTCCACTGGACCAAGGATCACCTATGCAGGTTACTTGCGTCTGAACGAATTGCTGGGCCTTCAGGCGGGGCCTGAAGGGCACCTTCCTGCCCCGTGCGCCGATGAGCAGCACTTCATCGTGGTCCACCAAACCTACGAACTCTGGTTCAAACAAATCCTGACCGAACTCGACGCCAGCGTGCGTTTGCTTGGTCAACCGTCCGTGCCGGAAGGGGACGTGCCAAGGGTCGTGCGGCATCTTGAGCGCGTGTCTGAAATTTTCCGCTTGTTGTCGGCCCAATGGAAGGTCATGGAGACCTTGGCGCCGCAGGAATTCCTCGCCTTCCGAGACCGCCTTGGGACCTCATCGGGCTTCGAATCTTGGCAGATGCGAGCCTTGGAACTGACCTTGGGTCTGAGCGACGAGCAGCGTGTCGAGGGCGTTGACCCCATCGGACACCTCCGCCGCCTCCATGCGGTCGGTGACATGTCGGACGCGGCGTTGGCCGATCTTGAGGCACGCGTGGACGGCACGTCGTTGCATGACGTCTTGCTCGCCTGGCTCGGCCGAACGCCCATCGACGGTTCCTTGGCTGACGCCGAGGATGACGGAACGGTCGTCACGACCTTCGTCGACGGGCATCTTGCGGCCATGCGGTCCCACGCCGACGAGGTCATCGCCAGAATGGTCGCTGTGGGACAAGGTGAGCCTGAGGCCTTGGAACGACGGATGTCGGCCGGTGTTGACGGTGCCGCGACCTTCCTCCGGCCCGATGGGTCGGTTGACCGCGCTCGTGCGGGGCTGTTGTACATCGAGTCGCACCGGCATCTGCCGCTCTTGGCCTGGCCCCGCCGCCTCATCGACACCGTGGTGGAAGTCGAGCAGTCGATGCTCGCCTTCCGGCATGCCCACGCGCGCATGGTGGAGCGAATGATCGGCCGCCGCATGGGCACAGGCGGTTCAGCGGGCGTGGATTACCTCGATGCCACCACGCGTTACCGGATTTTCACCGAGTTGTGGGCGGTTCGCACCATGCTTGTCAAGGAAGCGATGTTGCCGCAACCGGCGGACGCCGCCTTCTACGGGTTTGCAGGTTCGGATTGACTCACGCGTTGTGCGGGTCGATGTCGATGGGAATCAGTTCGTGCTCGTATTCGTAGAGCGCGATCTTGAGCGGGTCAAGGACGAAGCGAACGTCGGCTTCTTCGTTGCCGTGGAGGGAAATGAGTTCTTCGCGGAAGGCTTGACGAAGGTCGTCTTCCTTGGCGAAAAGGGGAGCCCCCATTCCAATCTGAAGGGCACGGGCGCCGATGATACGTGCTCGCTCAAAGCGGGTGTGGAGTCGGGCGGGCTTGACCATGGGGTGCACCTGCGAGCGAACTCGCAAGCCGCCGACCAACAGGGCCCTCTTGAAGACTTCGTCCCTCGTCCTGCTTCGACACGGCTCAGGATTCCTCGTCTTTGGGCGCCACATTGGTGCTTCTGACGGAACGCAAAAGCATCACGGTTGCAGGCGAGGAAAGCAGCAGCAGTGCCGCGGTCAAGAGGGCGAGTTCAGCCGAAGAGAGTGGAGCGGCGACGCTGGAAGGTTCCGCTGCCTCATCGGCCGGCAGGGCTGCTTGGAGCGGTGTGAGAGGAGACGGATCCAACAACGTGACCGTCCACGTCCCGTTGACCGTTCCGGGAAGGCTCGACGTCACGTTCACGTCGAGTCCGTTGGGTCCCCTTGGCGCGGACACGTTGCTGGTCCATTCCGTCCGGTTTTCATGCAGGTGGTGGCCGTTGGGGGCCGTGGTGTTGAGGGCCTCTTCCAAACGCAAGGTCATCGTCTCACCCGTCAACACTGCATACCCGTCAATGACGATGGCAGGCAGGCTGATCAGCCCATAGTGGTCGTCAAACCGTTGGAAGGACAGGTTCGAGTAATTCGGGTCCTGAGGTGAAGGCGAGTGGCGGACGACAAGCACGTCCTCACGGTCAAGCCCGTCGAGCATGGCTTCCACAGGGCGGCAGGGTTCGCACCAATCCGCTCCGAAATACTCGACCACGCGCAGCGTGCTTTCGGCTTCGCATGTTGCGTCTTGGCACAGGCCTCCGAGGGTGGCTTCTGCTGCCACGGTGGGGGCTGAGCAGAGCATCAGCACCATCGGCACCAAGAAGAGCAAGGCTCGATGCACGTCGTGGCCAAGTGGACTGTGTTAATAGAGGGCGTCCACTCGCCAAAACCAATGACTTCGGGATGGCGTCGTCCCTCCCTCCTGCCGCTCGGGTTGGTGGTGGTTGCGGCCGTCATCATTCTCGCGGGAGGGACCATTCGGATCCTTGATGCAGGCGAGTCCTGTCCAGACTGGCCGAAATGTTTCGGCACCTGGACCTTTGACGTGAGCGAAGAAGAGCAGTTGCAGTGGTGGGAGGACAACCCCGACGCCACTGAGGACACACGCGGCGCCGGTCACACGTACAACGAACTGGAAATTTTCAGCGAATGGGTCCATCGTTTGTTGGTTGGGCTCGTGGCGTTCCCCATCCTTCTCAACGCGCTGTGGATGCACCGGCTTCGGGACACGTACGGCACCCGCGTTCGCAACGTGGCGGTGCTGGCCGGGGCATTGCTCGTCATGCAAGCGGGCGTTGGCGCACTGACGGTCGTCTACGACAACCGCGACTGGACCGTCGCCCTCCACTTGTGCATGGCCACCATCTGGACCTCAACGCTGCTTCACCAATACCATGCCATGCGCATGATTGAGGGCGTGTCGTGGGGTCTTTTCTCGACATCAGGAGCTTTCCTTGCCAAACAACGCCGCCGTACCGACGCGTTCGCTGCAGCGGTCTTGGTGTTGCTCGCCCTCGGCGCGTGGGTCTCGTCCACGGCGCCGGGCGCTCAATACAATCAGGCCTGCTCCATCGGATTCCCGGACGGCTGGCCTGCGTGCCGAGGTCAATTGCTCCCGAGCGTGGACCACACCGGCATTCTTGTGCAAATGGTGCACAGAACCGGTGCCCTTGTGGTTGGAGCGTTGCTGATCGTCGGTGCAGCCCGCATCAAGACCGCCTCGCGGGAGGCGGGAGAACCGTTGGCCTTGGCGGGCGCAGTGGATGTTGTCGGCGGGTTGTGGATGCTCAACCTCCTGGTGGGCGCAGGCTACATCGTCTTCGCTGACGCGGACGGTTTCCCCGAGGGCTTGTCCCTGCTTCATCTGGTGCTGGGGGTCACGGCGGCGGTGGTCGCCATCTCCGTGACCATGATGAGTCGCCTCGTTCCCCGCAAGGATGGCGGGGGCGAGTCAGAATGACGGAACCTCGTGCCCTGCACCGCGTCTTGATCGACCTGATGAAGCTCCGCGTCGTGGTGCTGCTCCAGATCACCGCCGTCTGTGCCATCCTCGTGCACGACCTCTTGGTGCGTTACGGTTCCATCGCTGGAGACCGTTCCTGGATGGACACCTTCACGGCCATCGCCATCACCTTGGTCGGAGGGACCCTCTCCGCTGGGGGTTCAAACGCGATCAACATGTGGTACGACGCCGACATCGATCCCCTCATGTCTCGAACGGCAAAAAGGCCGATTCCAAAAGGCGAGATCTCCCCCCGCGGCGCCTTGTTGTTCGGCCTCCTGATCGCCACAGGGGGCAGTTCCGTGTTTCTTCTTGCGCACTGGAAGGCTGCCTTCTGGTCGGCCTTCTCCGTCCTCTTCTACGTGCTCATTTACACGATTTGGCTCAAGCGCCGTTCCCCACAAAACATCGTGATCGGCGGAATCGCAGGAGCCACGCCACCGCTCATCGGTTGGGCCGTGGCAGCGTCAGAGACCGGCGCTCTTGACGGCATGAACCCCTTCCTGCTCGGCTCCCCCGTCCCGTGGATGCTCTTCTTGCTCATCTTCCTGTGGACGCCACCCCATTTCTGGGCCTTGGCCTTGTACCGGTCTGGGGAATACGCCAAGGCCAGCGTGCCGATGATGAACGAAGTCCGAGGGGCAAAAAGCACCCTTGTGCAGTCCAAGGTCTACTGCCTCCTGTTGCTTCTTTTGGCCGGCGTGCCGGTGTTTTGGCCCGCCTCAGGCTTGCCCTTGCTCTGGGCGGTCACGTCGGGTGGATTGTCGCTTTGGTATGCGAAATCGGTGTGGGCCATCGATCCAGAGGAGCCCTTTGACGACAACGGGCGGATGCCGAAAGCGGCCATGTCCTTCTTCAGGAGTCTGTATTACCTCGGTTGGATGTTCCTTTCTTTGGTCGTCATTTCGGCCTTCCCGCCGTCTTGGCTTGGCGTGCTTGGCCCGCTGAACTAAACGGCCCTCAGACCCGCCTTCTTTGGGCCGTTGGAAGCGATGAGTCTTTGAGATAGGAGCGGGAGGTTTCACACATGGATGCAGACAGGCTGCCGCGTTGGCGTCCGCTGCTTCTCGTCGGGCTTCTCCTCACGTCCCTCATGGTGACGTTGCCCGTCGCTTCTGCGGCCTCCGGTGACCTTGGCCTGACCAGCGCCATCAGCCCCCTTCAGGCGCAATACGTCAATGCCTTCAGTCAGGTTCCATTGGAAGTTCAAGTGACCAACGAGGATCCCGGTGGCAGCAGCGCGCCCCGTGACATCGAATGGGAAGCGTGCCCCGAGGGCGCCCCAAGCGGGCACACGCACTGCGAACAGGGCTCGGGCACGATTCCCAGCTTGCCGACGTTGCAGAGTTACACCTACGTGTTCCCCACGGTATGGTCTCCCTCCACCTCGCACTGGGCGGCAGGGACCGTTGAGTCGAATTACACCGTGACCTTCTCCTTCGTCGAAGCCGACTTCGACACCAGCGACGATGAACTGACCGTGGTGGTGGTCGTGACGGAGGAATTCAAGGACATCATGGTCCCGGAGGACCAAGATCCTCGTGATGGCCTCCTTGACGTGGCCAGCGACAACGACGGTGCAGTGTTGAACACGAACGTCACCTACCCGCGGCAAGGCGAAACTTGGCGGATCAACTACGACGTCTACCTCTGCGGCGGCTGTGACCTCAACATGACATGGGGATGGCGCCTGACGCACGACTTTGGTGGCGCACCTGTGGCAGCGTCGTACACCGAGGTTGACTTGACGGGATACAATTGGGGTGGGTTGACCCAACTCAGCCGGGACCTCCCCGCCTTTTCCCACGATGAGCCCGGCCGTTACCTCCTTGAGTTTGGCGTCTTCAATTCCAGCGGAGATTTGGTCCCGACCAACAACGTCGACAGCGTTCACCTCCGGCTTGACGACACGTCCGATCTGGTCGTGATGGGCTTCATGCCGACCCACAACACGCAGGACCCAAGTGCACCGTATTACTACGGGAGCGACGCCGTGGCCGCCGTGGTCGAAAACCAAGGCAACACCACCATCACGGGCTCTTCCATGACCATGATCGTCTCCGACGTCCTTGGCAACGTGGACACGCAACAGACGTGTTCCCTGCCGACCCTGACCCCCGGTGCGTCCCATCAATGCCTCTTCGACCTCGATTTCACCGGCGTCGATCGTCGAATTTCGGTCACCATTCCGATCGACCTCGGTCTTTGGAACGACGTGAATCCCGAAGACAACGAAGTCACCCAAAGCGGCGTGGACATTGAGGTCGGGCCCATTCGAGCGTCCATTTCCCAATCCAACAGCAACGGCATCTACACCACGGCCGAGACGATGACCTTGGTTGCCCGAACCGCAGAAACGGCCGCCGGGCCACTCAACTACACGTGGAAAATTGACGGCGTCTTCGATCTCCTGCCCGGTTGGCATGGGGCCGTGGTTGAAGTCCCGGTGGCCAACTACGACCTTGGGCAGCACACCATTGCCCTCATCGTCCGCGACGGCATGGGATACAGCGAATCGGAATTCCTCACGATCACCATCCTTCACCACACCGACATCGACGGTGGTGCCGCCTACACCGGCGAAGGACTGAGCGTCAACGAAGCGGTGCTTGTGCACGAGGAAAGCCTCCCCCTGCTCGGCCTCAATTACGGCATTGGGAACGGAAAGGCGCCCTTGATGATCCATTCCTTCGGATTGGAAGCTCCGGCCTCTTCGAACGAGGACGTTGAACTGATCGAAATGGACATCCAGTTCAACCTCAGCGAACTGCTCCCGGCCAACATCAACCCAGAGACGGTCGAACTTCGGTTCCTCCCTGCGATGAACTCCACCACGTGGGGCTTCGTGGCACCGCCCAACGAAGTCACGGTTCATGACGACGGAACCATTGACGTCACCCTGCGAGAGAACGCCATCCTCCTGTTCATCGGCGTGTTGCCCATGCCAGAGGTGAACTTGGAGGACGTGCGTCTTGAGCGTCGTCCTGAGGGCCATCTCGAAGTCCTCTGGAACGCCACTGGGGACGTGGAAAACCCGTACCTTTCAGGTTGGAACATCTACAAACTGGCGGTTCCGGCTGGCTCTTCCACGTATTTCCCCTCCCCTGAGGCCTCGTCCAATCCTTCGTTTTGGGAGGACTTCACCGAATCGACCTTCGTCGCCACCACCGACATTGGCAACGACCGGTGGTACGACGATGAACCCCTTCCTACCGGCACCTGCGCCTCCTACCTCGTGGCTCCCGCCAACCGAGCCGGGGACCCCGACTTGTTCCGTCTGAACGTGACCGACGGTGAGCAAGGCGTCCCCGGTTTGTTCTGTGCCGACGCGATCCCACCGGTGTTGACGGTGAGCAACCTCCGTGCGACCAGCACCTTCTCCAACGACACGGCATGCCACGAGCGCACCGGAAATTGGGACCGGTGTTACGACGTGAGGGTGTCATGGACCTGGCCAGATCACGAACCCGAGGGTGAAGTGTCCTGGGATTTGTACCGGGTGGAAGTGGACCCGAACGGCCTCGACCTGCGTGCCTTGGTGCCCATTGAGAGCAACATGCAGGCCGTGCCCGGCGAAGAAGGCGTCTTCATCACCAACGGAACCCAGGACGAATCCATTCGACCCTATCGCGTGTTCTACTACGTCTTGACGCCAACCGATGCCGTGGGCAACGACAACCCAGTGGTCATTGCACAGAACAGCGTTCGGCTCTACATCGAGGACCAATGGTGGATCTTCAATCAGCACCTGATTCCCGAGCCTGAGCCCGAACCTGAGCCGCCCCTTGGCAGCCCATGGGTCGGCAAGTTCGTTGACGGGATGACAAACGACAGCCTCTTCCAAACGGCCCTTGGGGTGCTGCTGATGGTTTTCGTGATGGTCGCGATTGGCCTCCCTGTCCTCAACGGACGGCACCGACGCCTCAAGCGCATCGTCGCTGCACGCATTCGGCAGCAACAAACCCAGAACGTGGCAGAGGAGTTTGACGACTTCTTCTGAAGTCGAGCGTCCACCGCAGCCTTCTTGACCGCATCTCGGGTGGCCGGGAACGCTGCGGTGATCGCATAGCCTGGCCATTGCGCTGGATTGCTAATCCAGTGGGTTTTACCCACGGGAGTTCGAATCTCCCTCACCGCGCCTCTTTCTCCACCTGCTGACGACAGGCTCATGGTGCCCGCGCGCAAGGTCGGGCCATGCGGGACGTGTCCGGGCTTCGGCGCGACCGCGACGGGTTGACGGCGGTCATCGAATTCCTGTCCGCTTTCACCCTGTTTCTGATGATACTGACCGCCTTCTTGGCGCTCGCTCAGATGCAGATGGGGTCCAACGACCCCTACCTCGATCGTTTGGACCGCTCCGCCGTGCTTGGTCTTGACCGGCTGGTGGCCGACGAAGGATGGTTCGTGCCGGTCGTGGACGGCGAAGCCGATGTCGCCAACGGCACCAGCGCATGGCATGAACAAAGCGCCGAGGCCCTGCATGATGGGCGCGTACGGGCAGGGCTTGTCGTCGACGGAAAGCTCGACGAAGCCCGCCTAGCGGGACTCGGGAAGGTGACCGAGCAAGGGTTTGCTGCAGGCCTCGGTCTGGATGCGTCCTTCGAGGTCCATCTCCGCATCGACCTCCTCGACGCGAACGGCAGCACACAAGAGACGGTCTTCGAAGGTGGCACCACTCGGATTGGAGCAGAAACCTCCAGCCGTGCGACCCGTTTGGTGGTGGGCGATGGTGCCCTGTACCGCGTGTCCATGGAAGTGCACGACGGCGGTCGAGCCTCCTCCATTCTCCAGGTGACCGAGGTTCATCCTCACCCCGTCAACGGAGGGCCCGAATGGTTTGAGATGCACAATCCCGAAGGTTTCGCCGTTCGTTTGCTCGGTTGGTCGTTCCACGTCATCGACGGCCGAGACACGACGGATCATCTCATGCTGGACGGCCTCATCACGGGTGGGGGCATTGCGGTGTTCACGGGAGATGCCACCTCGCAAGACAGCGGCAACGCCACGCAAGTCTACGACCTCGGCACCGTTGGCCTCTTGGGCGTCGGACAAATCGACGTCCTCCCCGACGACAAAGGAGAACTCCGGGTTGACTACACCGACCCCACCACAAGCCTGCCTGCGACCCGGCAAGCCGTGCTCTGGGGTGGGGCCACGGGGCACTTCCTGACGTCCGGAGACGGGTTGACCTGGAACGGGACGGACCTTCGGGACATGGGCGATTGGACCGTGAACAGCACACCAACCCCCGGTTCATGGACCCCGGCCATTGCGGCGTGAGACGCCCCCGGCGGCGGATGCTTCTTGAACCGAAGTCTCGCGTCAAGGAATGAAGCCCATGATGCCAAACAGCGTCTATACCCGCGACCGGTGCGTCACCGGCATCCACGGGTTGGATGAAATCCTTCGTGGTGGCATCCCCTACGGTTCCACCGTGCTTGCTGCGGGAACCTGTGGGTCGGGGAAGACCACCTTGGCGATGGAATTCCTCGTGCGCGGTGCGCTCGCAGGTGAAGCCTGCGCGCACTTTACCGCCACAGAGCCGAGCGTGAAATTGCTGGAAAACATCCGCCAGTACTCGTTTTTCGACATGAACATGGTGGACACCGGCCTCATCAACGTCTTCGACGTTGACGTCCTGTATTCGTGGCTTGGTCTCGACAAGGCCACCTTTGACCTGGACGACGTTCACGCCCTCATCAAAGCCATCGTTGACATCGTCAACACCATCGGTGTGACCCGCTTGGTCATCGATTCCGTCACCACGCTCTGTTACAAGATCAAGAGCGAACAGCTGATCCGTGACTTCCTGTTCACGCTCGGGAAGAAATTGGCCACCTTGGGGTGCACCACCGTCCTCATTTCAGAGATCACATCGGCCACAGAAAACGCCCACTGGTCCTCTTTTGGCGTGGAGGAAGCCATCGCAGACGGCATCATCGTCATGGGCGACGTCGAGCGCATGGGCCACCTGCTCCGGTTCTTGCAGGTCGTGAAAATGCGTGGAACTTCCCACAGCAGGGCAAAACATTCCATTGAACTCACCCAATTGGGTGTGATGCTCACACCGATGCTCAAGTGGGGCGCGGTTTCTGACCAAACGACACGGTGGGGTGCCTGAGCATGTTCGAACTCGATGCCCTGATCGCCGAGCAATTGACCGAAGTGTCGCTCAACAGCGCCGTTCAGGTGCGCTGCGGGAACTCGAACTCCTTCATGGTCACCGCCAGCACCATGCTGCCGCTCATCCAGTCCTTTGGGATGGGCGGCGTCTACATTTCCGCCAGCAGAGGGGCGGTGGAAATCATTCAGGCCTTCGAGTCGATCGGCGTTGACGTCAGCAACATCCAGTTCCTCGACTTGGTGTCCTCCGGCATCCTCGGTGGGACCGATGTCCCCTATCCGAACGTGCACTTTGTGGACAGCCCCATCATGCTCGAATCCGTCCTTCTCAGGACGCTTTACATCCTTCGGACCTCGACCTTCGAACGAAACTTCGTCCTCGTGGACAGCATCAACGCCTTGTCCATCTACAACGACGACAGGATGCTCGCGGAGTACCTTCACACCTTCATCAACACGTTCAGGCAGCGAGAGGTCCTCTCCGTGCTCCTCAACGTGCCGGACCAGACGCCACCGCTCGTGTTGGCGAACCTGGACCTGTACTGCACGTCCTTGATCGACCGTGGGCAGGTCGTCATTCAGTGAGGTGGAACCATGGCAGACATCACCTTCAGCGCAGAAGACGAGGAATTCTTCGGAAAGGTCGGCAGTTTTGGTGTCCCGAAGTTCGACGGCGTGATGGGCGGAGGCGTGCCTCGTGGGTTCATGATCGTCGCCTTCACGCAAACCGGGTCCGGGTCCGAACTCTTCGCCAAGCAGTTCACCTCTCCGGCGGAAGAGCCCGAAAACACCATCCTCATCTCCACCAACGAGGCACAGCAAGAGATCATCCGCGTGTACGAGAAGTACAGCTGGCCCTTGGACATCGGCGTCAGGACCGTGGGTGAGGAATACAACGCCAGCGTTCTGGAGCGCGATTTGCTCGCCAGCAGGTACCGTTTGGAGGGCTTCCAACTTCCCGACATTCAGCGCTTGGCGCAAACCCGTTTTGTCGACACCGAAAACCGCGATTTCCTCACCGAAGTGACCAACGAAGTCATGGCGCTGGATCCGTATTTCCGGGCGGTGCTGGACAGCATGGATTTCTTTGTCCAGCGTGAGGACCCCTCCCGCGTCATTTCCATGATGCGCATGCTCCAGGCGCACACGCAGATGGTCCGTGGCCTGTTGCTCGTCACCATCTCATCCGACGGATTGCCTCCCGGTCTGCGGCAGGAAGTGGCCGGGATCGCCGACATGGTGCTGGAATTTAAGGTCCGGACCATCGGTACGGATTTCGAAACCTCGATGACCGTGACCAAATTCCGCAACGCACCGGAAAATCTCCGCATCCTGGTGTTCCGCGTGACGCCAGAGGAATGCATCACGCCCGAAACGGTGGAACGCATCGCGTGACGACGGCCGCAGGGCCCGAGCGAAGCATCAAGAGGGGGCGGCCGGCGACGTCGGACCATGTCCACGAGGCAAGCCACAGGTGGGTACGACCCGTCGGGCATCGACCTCGATGCCTGGACCGTGTTGGAGTCTGAACTTGAAGCAACCATCCCTCATTACGACCGTGTCAACACGTGGATGACGTTTGGGCAAGACCGTCGATGGCGCGCGAACGTGGCATCACACGCTGAGCCAGGCATGAAGGTGCTCGAGGTCGGTTGCGGCCCCGGCTCCTTTGCCGAAACCATCCGTGGTGTCGAATTGACGTGCCTTGACCCGTCGCCAGAAATGCTCAGGGTGGCGAAGAAACGCGTCGACGCTGCACGGGCAGAGGCGGGGGAGTCGCCGGCCGCTTACGTCGAAGCCATCGCAGAATCCATCCCGCTCCCCGACGCGACCTACGACCGCGTGTTTTGCCTGTTTTCTTTCCGTGATTTCCAGGACAAGAAGCAGGGACTGAAAGAAATCATGCGCGTGCTGAAGCCCGGTGGTCAGTTGGTCATCTGCGATGCGGGCAAAGGCAACGCCCTTCATGGCCTGTTTGGCCGTTTGTGGATGGCCACAGGGGTGCAGATCATCGCCCGGCGAATCACCCGCGAGAAAAATCATCCGTGGAAAGGTCTGGCTCGATCCTACACCCACTACGGGACCAACGCCTACTACAGGACCATGCTCCGTGAGGTCGGATTTTCCAACGTCAAGGGTCGGTTGTTGTGGCCTTTCCTGATGGCCTCTCGATTCACCGCCGTTCGACCTCCAAACCCGGATTGAACGCTCCGGCAGGAGGGTGCATCATGCTCATAAACCGGACGCCTACCGACCGGCTAAGGATGAGGTGTACACCATGAGCATGGAATCTGTCCTTCGCAGCATCAAGTCCGCCCAGTCCGAGGCCGACGCCCTCCTCGCCTCGGCGCAGGAAGAGGCGAGCAAGGCCATCGGCGACGCACGCCGCGCCGCCTCGGAAATCGTTTCCGAGGCCACCGAAGGCGCTTCCAGCGAGGCCCGCTCCACCATCGACGCGGCCCGCGCCGAGGCAGAAGCCGAGGCTGACAAGGTTCGCGCCGAAGGTGCGAAGGCTGCAGAAGCCCTGTCCACCGCGGCCTCCGGCCGCACCGACGCGGCCGTTGACGTGCTGCTCAACGCCATTCACGAAGCCTGAGGTGACCCCATGTTCCCAATGGTCGAGATGTCCCGCCTCACCGTGGCGGCTCCGCTCGACGCCATGGACGACGTCCTTGCGGCCTGCGACGCCCTCGGATGCGTTCACGTCCAACCTTACGAACAATTCGAGGAAGGCATTGGTGTCGGCCAAGCAGCGGCCGAAGAGGGTCGAGGTGAATTGCTCACCAAGGTCCGCGCCGTTCGCGCCGCCACCTCGGCGGTCAACGCAGGAGGGGCGATGCCCAGGAAACAGGTGGAATCCCTCATCGAGGGCTCCTTCCCCGGTCGAATCGACGACGTGATGGGCCGACTTGGCTCCATTGACGAAGCCAAGGCCTCCATCCAAAGCTTGGAAGAAGAACGGGACGTCATGGCCCGCCTCGCTCCCCTCAACCTCCCCCTTGAACTCCTGAACGGCATCGCTGGTCTGGAGATCCTCGTCGCGGAAACAAGCAAGGCCAGCAAAGTGCGTGACGCACTTGGCGACGTGGCGAAGGACTGCGAAGTCCTGGCCAAAGACCGCATCGTAGCGGTCGCGTGCCGCCCAGAACACGCGCCCGAAGTCCAAATTGTGCTCGGGCAACTCGGCGCGAAGGCCGTTCAGGTTCCAGCCGGCGAAGGCCGTGCAGGAAAGCGTGTGGCTGAAGCCGAATCCAAGTTGGGCAAACTGCGGGCGGAAATCGCCTCAGCAGAGTCCCATATTGGCGCGTGGGTCGAAGCCAACGGTCGGGACTTGGTCTGCGTTCACGAATTGCTTGAACGCAAGGAAGCCCTCGCTTCGGCTCCGACCCAGATGGCCGTTGCCGACCGCGCTTTTGCCTTGGACGCATGGATTCCAGCCGGTCGAGCCGATGAGGTCAAGTCAGCCCTCAAGCCCCACGCCTCCCTCGTCGAGGTGGAAGCATGGGACGGTGGACACCACGGTCACGACGACCACGACGACCACGGGCACGGCCACGGACCCGAACCTCCCGTGGAATTCGACAACCCCTCGGCCACCAAGCCCTTCGAGCTGATGGTGGACTTGGTCGGCCGTCCGTCCTATGGTGCATACGACCCGACGACGCTGATGATGTTCACCTTCCCGATGATTTTCGGGGCCATCCTCGGCGATTGGGGCTTCGGTTTGGTCATTGTCGCCCTCGCCATGTTCCTGCGCTCGAAGCCAATGGCCACGGATCCCGTGGTGAAGAACGGCATCACCATCCTGCTGTGGATGGGCATTTGGTGTGTGCTTTGGGGCTTTTACTTCGCTGAAGGCTTCGGCTTTGTTTGGGACAATTACACGTGGGTGACCTACGAGTTCACCAACGGCAATTCACCGCTGGGCTTCCTGTACCCCGACAAGCCCGTTGAACTGCTCTCGGAAGATTTCCGTGCCCTCATTGGCATGAACCATCTCACCTATCCGCTGCACCGGGCATCGGCGGGGCACGGTCTCGAGGAATACGTCCTCTTTTCGGTGTACCTTGGTGTCATCCACCTGCTGCTTGGCTTCGTCATCGGCTTCTTGAACGTCCTCAAGGCGCACGGCTTTGCTGCGGCCTTCTTCGAAAAGGGCTCGTGGATCCTCATCCTGCTTGGCGGCTTCATGCACGCACGCCGCTTCATCGCCTTCGACGATGACCTCTTCGCTCTGAACGCTTACTCCGCCGTCATGGTCGTGGGCATCCTCTGCCTCATCGTCGGCTTGGCCGTCTACGAGAAGTTCGGCTGGGCCGGTGGCATCATCATGGGCCCCATCGAAACCTTTGGTCTCCTGGCCAACACCCTGTCTTACCTGCGCGTGATGGGCGTCGGCGTGGCCGGTGTCAAGATCGCCGAAGTGTCCATCAACATGGGCTGGGAAGTCATGCTCAACCAATTCGCCGCAGGTGGCCTCGGCTTCTTGTGGGGCGCCGTTGCCTTCCTCCTCTTCCTCGCCATTCAAGCGTTCGCCATCGCACTCGGCCTTCTCTCACCAAGCATTCACGCTGCCCGTCTCCACTTTGTGGAATGGATGGGCAAATTCCACAGCGGCTCCGGGGTCCCCTTCTCCCCCGTGGGCGGTCGAAGCATACACGTAGAAGGAGCATGACAGTCCAACAGGACACCACAGAGGTAGTGAACATGAACAAGACCCTGAAAAACACGCTGCGTACCATGATTGTCTTGGCCGCCATCACCCTGATTGCTCAGGGTGTTGCTGCTGCTGAAGGCGATACGACCACCGCCACAGGCAACACCATCACCGGTGATCTCGGTGTTGGTATTGCTCTCGGCCTCGCCGCCATCGGCGCCGGCTTCTCGCAAGCCGCCATTGGCAGCGCTGCCGTTGGCATGCTTGCCGAAGACGGCTCGAAGTTCGGCCCCGCGCTGATCTTCACCGCTTTGCCCGAGTCCATCGTGATCCTCGGTGCTTTGCCGCTCTTCCTCGGCAACTGAGGACGACCGGTTTACGGGTGAGCTTTGCTCACATCGAAAACGAATACGGAGACCATACCATGACGCTAGAATCACTTGCAAAGGACATCACGGCTGCCGCTCAGGCTGAAGCCGATGAGCTCGCAGCATCGGCCCAATCCGAGGCCGACGCCATGCGGTCCGAAGCCGAAGCCAAGGCGGAGTCCATCCGCACCGAGGCCTCGGCCCGGGCCGCCCGCGACGCTGATCAAATCGGCCGTGAAATTGTGGCCAGTGCGCGCCAAGCCAACCAACGGGACCTGCTGATCGCTCGACGCGCGGCGCTTGACGCCACGCTTCACCAAGCGAAGAGCACCCTGGCCGACCCGAAGTGGAAAGGCCGGGCTGCGTTGCTCAAATCCCTGATGGCCCGGGCCGACGACATCGGCGGCAAGGGCTACTCCGTTCGTCCCGTCGGCGTCGACCGCAAGGCCGTTTCCGACCTCGCGAGCGGGAAGACGGTCGGTGACGACGCTGAAGGCCTCGGGGGCTTCATCCTCGATGCAGAGGACGGATCGGTCTCCTACGACTTCCGCTTCGATGCGCTGCTTGACCGTGCATGGTCCAACAGCCTGCCCGCCGTGACTGCGGCACTGTTTGACTGAGGTGAACCCATGCGCTTCGGATCCACACCCTACATCGCCTCACGGGCGAAGTCACGCCGCAAGGCGTTGGCAGACAGGGCGCGGCTCCGGCAATTGATCAACCACGCACCGGACCAACTGACCGTGGCTGTCGCAGACCTTGGTTACCGATCTGAAATTGACCGCTATGCTGCCACCTACGACGGAGGCGACCTCATTGAGGCTGCGCTGACCGACAATTTGGAGCATGAGCTGGACAACATCATCAAGCTCTGTTCCGGAAAGGTGGCCCGCATTGTTTCGGTCTATACCAACCGCTTCGAGTACCACAACGCCAAGGCCGTGCTCCGCGCGGTCGTGAACGACGTGGAATTGGAACGCGTGTCACACGATATCCTGCCGGACATCAACGACATCAATACCCCTTGGCTGCAAATCATCGAGCGTGCCGACGACCTGCGTTCAGCCGTGGTGCTGATGCGAAGGAAGCCGTTCGGGCCTGCGCTCAACGCTTTGCCCGAGGACGCATCGTTGGCGGCGTACGAAGACGCATTGGACCGGCATTACTTCTCCGACGCCATCGCTTCGTTGAGCGGAAGCCAAGCCGACGTTCGTATGCTCCGCGGATTGCTCGCAACCGAGATCGACCACCGCAACATCGTCAACCTCCTTGAGGCCGCAGCCATGGGCCTCGAGGGAAGCGACGTGACCGATGCGTTGGTCCCGGGCGGCCGGCTGATCCCCAAGCGGGTCTTCTCCGCGGTGTCCAGCGGCGGCCGCGCGTCGCTGTTGGAAGTGCTCCGGCCAGCCAGCCGATTCGACATGACTGGCTTTGAGGCGGCCATCGACGAAGCCGACACGGCCATGTCGTTGGATCCCGTCATCACCTGGCTCGCAGCCCGAGAGAACGCGCACCTGAACCGGATGAGCTACCTGCATCCGGTCTCGGCGCTTCCTGTGGTCCACTACATCGCGATGAAGGTCAAGGAGGTCAAGGACCTCCGGATCATCACGCGTGGTCTCATGGCGGGATTGCCCGCTGACGTGGTGGAGGCCCACGTCATTTGAATGGAGGTGTGATGCATGGAAATTGCCGTTGTTGGCACGCCCGAATTCACCCTCGGCTTCCAACTCGCAGGGATCTCACACCTGCACAACCCTTCGGACGACGAGGCCATGGCCTCCGTGCTCCGTACCCTACTCACCAGCAAGGAGGTGGGCATCGTTGTGGTCGACTCCGCGAGCCTTAGCCGCCTTCCAGAGCGCCTGCGAGAGCAGCTCTCTGCATCCGTAACCCCGACCGTGCTGGGCATCGGCACGGAAGAGGACAACACCTTGCGCGATACCATCCGCAAGGCCATCGGAGTCGACCTATGGGCATGACGTTCCACGACACATTGGAGGAAGATGAATGAGCAACGAAGGACAAATCTACCGAATTTCCGGACCTGTGGTCACGGCCAAAGGCATGAATGCCGCCATGTACGACGTTGTTCGTGTTGGCGATGAAGGACTGATGGGTGAAGTGATCGAGATTCACGGCGACCAATCCGTCATTCAGGTCTACGAAGACACGTCCGGCATCCGTCCCGGTGAACCTGTGCTGAACACGCAGGAGACCCTTTCGGTTGCCCTTGGCCCTGGCTTGCTCACCCAGATTTACGACGGTATTCAGCGTCCCCTTCAGACCCTCGAAGAGCAGATGGGCTTCTTCATCACCCGTGGTGTTGACGCCGACGCCTTCGACATGGAGAAGACGTGGACCTTCGAACCCGTGGCCTCCGCTGGCGACGAGGTCTCTGGCGGTCACGTCATTGGGCACGTCCAAGAAACCGAAACCATCGTTCACAAGATCATGGTTCCTCCCAACGTTTCTGGCACCATCAAGAGCATCGAAAGCGGCGACTTCAACGTCACGCAAACGGTGGCCACCCTTGATGACGGCACCGAGATTCAGATGATGCAGAAGTGGCCGGTGCGTTCGCCCCGTCCCTTCCAAACAAAGTACGCACCCGACACCCCCCTCATCACCGGAATGCGCATCCTTGACTTCCTGTTCCCGCTCGCCAAGGGCGGTGCAGCGGGGATTCCCGGTCCTTTCGGGTCTGGGAAGACCGTGACCCAGCAGTCCCTCGCGAAGTATTCCGACGCACAAATCGTGGTCTACATCGGCTGCGGTGAGCGTGGCAACGAGATGACCGAAGTGTTGGACGAGTTCCCTCACCTCATCGACCCCAACACGGGCAAGCCACTGATGAACAGGACCGTCATGATCGCCAACACCTCGAACATGCCTGTCGCTGCGCGTGAGGCTTCCGTGTACACCGGAATCACCATCGCCGAATACTTCCGTGACATGGGCTACGACGTGGCCCTCATGGCTGACTCGACCTCCCGATGGGCCGAAGCCATGCGTGAGATTTCCTCTCGCCTGGAAGAGATGCCCGGTGAGGAAGGGGACCCAGCGTACCTCTCCTCCCGCATCGCCGAATTCTACGAGCGCGCCGGCCGTGTCAACACCCTCTCCGGTGAAGACGGCTCCGTGACGGCCATCGGTGCCGTGTCCCCGCCCGGCGGTGACATCTCCGAGCCGGTCAGCCAGGGTACCCTCCGCATCGTCAAGGTGTTCTGGGGCCTCGACGCAGGGTTGGCCCGTCAGCGCCACTTCCCAGCCATCAACTGGCTGAACTCTTACTCGTTGTACCCGCCGTCCCTCGACCAGTGGTACCGCGACAACATCGGTCAGGACTTCCCCGAGATCCGCACCGCCATCTCCGGTCTGCTCCAGATTGAGGCCGAACTCCAAGAAATCGTGCAGCTCGTCGGTTCCGACGCGTTGCCCGTCGACCAGCAGTTGACGCTCGAAGTGGCCCGCATGATTCGCGAGTACTTCCTGCAACAGAACGGCTTCGACCCGATTGATGCGTACTGTGACATCAACCTCCAGTACCGCATGGCCAAGGCCGTGCTGACCTTCCAAGACGCAGCCAAGTCGGCCATGGGTGCCGGCTCTGCGCTCTCCGACGTGGTCAACGTGCCCGCCCGGTCCGCGCTCTTGCGTGGTCGCTTCGAGGACGGCTACATCGACCGCATCGACGACATGGTCAAGGCCATGGTGGATGAAATTGAAGCCACCGTGGAGGAGAACTGAGGAGGGATCATCATGGCAGGAAAGGAATACCGAACCATCACCGACGTCAAGGGACCGCTTGTGTTCCTCAACAAGACCGAACCCGTCGCTTACGGCGAAATCGTTTCGCTTCGTCTCTCGAACGGGGACATCAAGAACGGTCAGGTGCTCGACACCTCCGACGACATGGTCGTCGTGCAGGTCTTTGAGGGCACGGCCAAGGTCGACCGCCAAGCCGGCGTGACCTTCCTTGGAGACGTGTTCAAGCTCCCCGTCAGCACCGACTTGGTCGGTCGTATCCTTGACGGCGCTGGACGCCCCCGTGACGGCGGCCCCGAGATCGTGGCCGACGAAAAGGCCGACATCATCGGTGCGGCCATCAACCCGTACAGCCGACAGAGCCCTCACGACTTCATCCAGACCGGCATCTCGGCCATCGACTGCTGCACCACGCTTGTTCGTGGCCAGAAGCTGCCGATTTTCTCCGCATCTGGATTGCCGCACAACGACATTGCGCTGCAGATTGCGCGCCAAGCCAAGCTCAAGGACAGCGATGAGGAATTCATCGTGGTGTTCTGCGCGATGGGCATCACCGCGGAAGAATACAACTTCTTCCGTTCCGACCTCGAGCGCACGGGTGCACTCGAGAACGCTGTGTTGTTCGTGAACCTCGCGGACGACCCTGCTGTCGAGCGCATCATCACACCGCGTCTTGCCCTGACCGCTGCGGAGTACCTTGCTTTCGAGCAGGACTACCACGTGCTGGTCATCTACACGGACATGACGAACTACTGCGACGCACTCCGTCAAATTGGTGCTGCGCGTGAAGAAGTGCCCGGCCGCCGTGGTTACCCCGGTTACATGTACACCGACTTGGCCATGCTCTACGAGCGTGCAGGCATCGTCAAGGGCAAGAAGGGGTCCATCACGCAGTTCCCCATTCTGACCATGCCTGGTGACGACATCACGCACCCGATTCCTGACCTCTCCGGTTACATCACCGAAGGCCAGATCGTGATTTCCCGTGAACTGCACCAACAGGGCATCTATCCGCCCATCAACGTGCTTCCCTCCCTGTCCCGTTTGATGGGTTCCTGCATCGGTGAGAAGACCACCCGTGACGACCACAAGAAGGTGAGCGACCAGATGTACGCCGCGTACGCTCAGGGTCGCGAACTCCGTGGGCTCGTGGCCATCGTCGGTGAGGACGCACTGAACGAGCGTGACAAGCAACTGCTTGACTTCTCGGCCATCTTCGAGGACCGCTTCCTGCGACAGAGCCGTGACGAGGACCGTTCCATCGCCGAAACCCTCGACCTTTGCTGGGAACTCATGTCCAGCATCGACACGAAGTACCTCGTCCGCCTTGACGAGGAACTCATCGCGAAGTACCACCCAGAGAACCGCTCCTGAACGAGGTGAAGAAGCATGGCGCTCGACATCAAGCCGACCCGAAGCGAGCTGATCAAGCTCAAGGGACGGATCAAGCAGACCCGAAACGGGTACAAACTGCTGAAGATGAAGCGTGACGGTTTGTTCCATGAATTCCGGACCCTGCTGACCGAAATGATCGCAGCAAAGCGTGAGTTGACCGAAGCCTACCGGCTGGCCAAGACCCGAATGGATCTGGCCAACGCCATCGAGGGCGGTTTGGCGGTCCGGGCAGCAGCCATCGCCAACTCGGCCCACCCTGAGGTCGAGGTCGAGCGACGCAACATCATGGGTGTCGTGGTGCCAAACGTGAGCGGAAGCAACCTTCGCTCCACCTTTGCCGAGCGCGGGGTTGGTTTCATCGGTTCCAGCCCCTACATCGACGAAGCGAGTGACGCGTTCGGCGATCTCATCGAGAAAATGGTCAAGGCCGCCGAAATGGAAGCTACTCTGAAGCGCCTTCTTGAAGAGATTGAGGCCACCAAGCGGCGTGTCAACGCGCTCGAGTTCAAGGTCATCCCAGAACTCGAAGAGGCTCAAGTGTTCATCAAACTCCGTCTTGAAGAAATGGAACGTGAAGAGACCTTCCGGCTCAAGCGCTTCAAGAACAAGTGATTCCGACCCAATGCAGCCCGAAGGGGTTGATTCAAGGCGGACCGTTGGCCACAGACGGACAAGGAGACGTCACGATGGAAGGTGAGGTCCACTTTGAGGATGATGCGCCGGACCCCTTGGCGTTGCATCCCAAAGCGTGGTCTCAACGCGAATTCCTCGAACATCTCGCCCAACGCCACTTTGCTCTGGGCGCTGGTGTTGGCGACCGGTTGCCGGCATGGGAACTCGAGGAAGAAGCGGACGCTCCCGTTTCGGCTTCATTGGTGCAGCTGAACGACGAGCTCAGTGACCTTGGATGGATGGCTCGCCTTCGCGGAGGGCGCCCATTGGTCCTCCAGGTTCTTCCACTGCCTCGGGGTCAATTCCTCGGGAAGGGCTGGATCCTCGGGCTCTGGGCGGTGTCGGCCCTCACGTTGACCCTCGCAGGATACGTTGGAACGATGGCCAGCCGTCCCGACGAGGGCGTGGTCTCTTCCTCCGGCATGGCCGATGCCTTCCTTTTGACCGCGCTTCCTGTTCTGCTGCTCGTGGGTTTGGCTTCCACCGTCCAAGCCACCGTGGCACGCTCAAAGGGCGTCAGGGTGGGTCCGATTGTTCCCGTTCCTGACCCATCGATCCTGTTGTGGGCCACAGGAGCCCTGCCTGCGGCATGGCTGGTTTGGCCGTTTGGCATCTTCGTGTTGCCAACGCTCCCAAGAATGGACGCGCGCCCCTGGCCAGATCGAGCCTCGCTTGGGTGGAGTGCCCTGAGCGCCCCTGCGGTCTTGATCGTCGGCGGCCTGTCGCTCTGGCTGTTGGGATGGATTCTGACGCCGTCCACGAGCACGGTCACGTCCCTGCCGGTCAGCCATGATCCCGGTTGGTTCCTCGGTTTGCTCGACGGCATGCTCCGGTCGGACTTGGCCCTCCGTTCAGCCTGGGCCACGCCCCTCGTGTGGGCTGGGGCGACCGTCACCTTCCTCGCGTGGGTCTCCCTTCTTCACGTTCCCACGTTCCCTGGTGGGCGTCTCCACGTTGCCCGTTTGGGCATGAGCGAAGTACGAACAACGCAGACCCAGATGCTGCTGTTGTTCGCGTTTGGGCTTGGGGCCGTGCTCTTCTCCGTGTTCGTACGGTTCTCGGTCTGGTCGCTGGTGCTTCCCGTTGTGCTGACGTTGACGCTTCTCATGGGTTCGGATCGCCGTTGGCCTGTGGTCTTGGACGACACCAAACCTGTTCCAGAACAGCAGCATTTCGCCATGGGATTGGTCTGGGTGCTGCTTTTGCTCCTGGCCCTACCTTCCGAAACACCCCTTCTCGCGCACGACGACTGGGACGCTGAGTTGACGCTCGACGCACCAGGTGAGGTCGCGGTGGTCGACGTGGAAGGCGTGTGGACGGCATCGATCCGTCTTGGGGTGCTCAATCCGTCCTTGCTCGATCGAAACGTGGACCTTGACGTCGTGCTCGGGCCTTCTTGGACGACGGAATGGAGCGGCTGCGCCTCGGGTGACCTCCAGCGGTGTTCGGTGGACGTGGGGGCTGGTCGAAGCGCCGCGGTGGAACTGAACGCGTCGTGGATTGGCGAGGGCACGCCGACAGGCGACGAGATCCGTGTAGCAGGCGGCCCCATCCAATGGGAGGCGCTCATGATGCCCGACATTCCTGTCCATCCCGTGGCACCACAGTGGAACATGACCAGCGACGACGGTGGCCTTCTGGTCTGCGTTGACCTGATGGTTGAAGCGGACGCACATGCGAATTTGAGCCTGCCAGGATACCTTCACGACGAGGTCGCGGTATGGTGGACGGAAAGCGGGACTCAACATTTGAACACGTCCGCACCCGCCACACACTGCCTCCGAAGCGCTGACCCCATGCTCCTCAAGCACACTCCACCACGCCTTCTGGCCATCGACAACACGACCTTCGCCCTTGAATCGGCGCAAGCCGTGACCAGGCTTTCCTTCGATGAAGACGGTTGGAACATCTCCTCCAACGGATGGGGCGCTGGGTTCGAAGCGGGAGGAAGCCTCCACCTCGACGGCACGTCATGCGAGGACCTGCCCCCAGAATCCACGCCACCGCGTGGCAAACAAGGTTGGGTTTGGGACCTTGGCGTGCGAGGGTCAGGAACCATGCCAGTGGTCGGGAACGAGGAGGTTCTGACCTTGCGTGCTCCCGCGGAAGGCGCCTTGCTTCATTGCCCCCTTGGAGAAGATCAACCCGAGTCCTACCGGCTTGAACGAGGGCCTGACGTGCGGCTTGCTTTCCCCAGCATGGATCGCCGATGGATTGGCCTTGGTGGTGTCTACCATCACGGTGAGGTGCTGGCAGGCATGGCGCTGAACGCGACAGGTGGCCTGGAACTTCACGTCGAGGCCGACGATGACGTGCCGCTGAACGTGGTGCAGTCGGGAAGCGGTCCTGCGTGGCAGGTTTCTGCTCCCACGACGCTGGTCAACGGGACCACCGTGATTGGCCTTCTCCCTCCTGAATCAGGCTCGGCCAGTTTCGAATTTGACCATCTTGATGGACGTGTCTTCCTCCGTTTGTCCTCCTTGGGGGCCTGACGGTGGACATCGGTATCTTTGGTCTCGGGGCCACGGGCGGCTTGTTTGCTCCTCATTTGGCGCAGGATCACACCGTCCATGTGTTGGCCCGTGGCGCCCGTGGGGCTCATGCGTTGACCTCGGGCCTTCGCGTGTCGGGTCTTGCTGATCTTTCGGTCACGCTTCCGGAAGAGCAGGTGCATCTTCTCGATGCACCTGATGCAGGCTTGCCTGCCTTGGCCTTGGACGCGTTGTTGCTTTGCGTCAAAGCGCACCAGATTGAACCGCTCTTGCCCATGCTGCCTGCGCTGCTTGCTCCAGACGGTGTCGTGGTCTATCTTGGCAACGGGCTTGGCGTCATCGAACGGCTCGCGCAAGCCATGCCGGGTCGAACGGTCGCCGGCAGTTCAACCCACGGCGCAATGCAAGGTGATGGAAGCATGTCCGTCTGGACAGGGAAAGGGGAAGTCGCCCTTGGGACATGGCCAGGAGGGGCTCCTTCTGCTTCGGTCGATGCCTTGGCCGACTGCATCTCTGGGTCAGGGTTGGCAGCGCGAAGGGTGGGCGACGCTCGTCAACAAATTTGGACCAAGGCCCTTCTCAACATCGCGATTAACCCTCTTTGCGCCCTTGCCGGCGTGAGGAACGGTGAGATGCTTCACACTCCGCTGTTCGACGCCGGCCTCGGTCTGATGCTTGAGGCGGAGCAAGTCGGTCGCCGGCATGGGGTCAACCTGCCGAGCATCGACGAATTGGTGACCGCGATGGTGGATGTGCTGGCGGCAACCGCCGACAACCGTTGTTCCATGCTTGAAGACGTCAGAGCCGGCAGGCCGACGGAAATCGACGCCCTCAACGGATACGTGGTGAACTTGGCTGAACAGCACGGCATCATGGCGACGCAGAACGCTCAGGTCACTGCGCTGATCCACGCGTTGCGTCGATGAGGTCCGCGTTGTAATGGAGACCGATGTTTCCGGGTTGGGCCGTGGCGTCATCCACGACCAAGGTGGCCACTTGGAGCATGTTTCGCAGTTCGACCAGATCTTTTGTCGGCCTGCATCGCAACCACGTTTGGTCCACTTCTTTGCTCAGAAGTTCGAGACGCCTTCGTGCCCGCGCCAAGCGGGCGTTCCTTCGCATGATGCCGACCTCACGGCCCATGGTTTGCCGCAAACTGGCCAGATCGTGGGCAAGAGGGCCGTGCTCATCGACGGGGCGCAACCCGTCCGCTCGCCACGCCGGAAGACTGGACGATGGCGCTTCTGACGCGGTTTCCAAAAGATGAGACGCGGTCCTTTGGGCATAGACCACGGCTTCGAGGAGGCTGTTGGAGGCAAGTCGGTTGGCTCCGTGCATGCCTGTTGAAGCCACCTCGCCGATGGCGTACAAGCCAGGAAGGGGTTGGCCCTCGGTGTCCATCGCTTGCCCGTTTGCATCGACCGCAACACCTCCAACGGTGTAATGCGCCGCAGGGCGGACTGGAATGGGGTCGGTGCCCAGGCGAAGGTCGAGGTCACCCAACATGCGTTGAATGGTCGGGAAGCGGTCGCTCAAGACCCCTGCATCAAGGTGTTCCGTGACGAGCCACACCGATTCACGACCGGAGCGCTTGAGGTTCGCATCGATGGACCGGGCGACCAAATCCCGCGTGCCCATGGACCCTTTCGGAGAGGCGTCCAAGGTGAAAGAGAAGGGTGCAGGGTCCGCGGTTCCCGAGGAACGCCATGCTTCCAGACCCTCGTCGTCAAGCAGCACCGCGCCCTCTCCACGAAGTGCTTCGGTGATGAGGAAGGTCCGCGTTGGATGTTCGATGGTCGTTGGATGAAATTGCACGAAGGCCATGTCCTGCACGCGCGCACCAAAGCGTGCGGCCATCGCCAAACCGTCTCCGGTCGAGACCGGGGGATTGGTGGTCGGGGCCCAGAGCTGCCCGGCACCTCCCGTGGCCAGCACGACCGCAGATGCAGCCACGGTATGCACCTCGACGTCGTCCTCGTGTTGGACCCAAAGGCCGACGACTCCCGCGGAGGGGTCCTCATGGTCACGACGAATGAGGTCGATGACGATGGTGTCGCTGTGCACCGTGATGGCGTCATGGGCGCTGATGGCATCGATCAGGGACCGTTCGATTTCCCTTCCCGTGGCGTCTTTGGCGTGCAGGATACGTCGGGTGCTGTGACCGCCCTCGCGCACCATGTGAAGTTCGCCTTGTTCGTCCCGTTGGAAGTTCACACCAAGGCTGAGCAGGTCGCGAATGCGGTCTCCTGCTTCGTTGACCACGGCTCGGACCACGGCTTCGTCGCACGTGCCTGCTCCGGCGGAAAGGGTGTCTTGCACGTGAGCTTCGATCGCGTCCTTCTCGGTTTTGTCGAGGATGGCTGCAATGCCGCCTTGCGCCCAATTTGTGGAGGAGTCTTGCGTTCTTCGTTTGGTGAACACCTGCACCCTGCGCCCACCCTCGGCAAGCCGGAGGGCACAAAAGAGGCCAGCAATGCCGCTGCCGACCACCGCGACCGGAGGACCTTCCTGCACAAAGCGACCTCTGGGCCTTCCCCTTTGACCGCATCGGCGGGGCCGACAGCGCTATGTGCGCGGGGCATGACATCGTGGCATGGGGAAGTTGCGTCGCCGCATCGGCACGTTGCTTGGCCTCGGCTTCGCCGCAGCGGCGTGGGTCAACGTTGAACGAGGAAGCATTGCGCCATTGATCGTTGACGGTGCGCCAAACGCCAAATTGGACATCATCCGTATGTCGGACCCTGGTTGCAGCGTCAGCCAAATCGGCACCCACTTGGAGACTTTTGGCCAAAGTCACTGCTTTGGCGAGCTTGGCACATGGACGGGCGCCGATCTGATGTTGATCGCCGAAGGCGGAATCCTGCTGGTCGCTGGACTTGCACGCATGCCACGCTCCCCGAAACTTGCCAAGCGCGTCCGTCGCGTGATGTTCATCACGGGAGCGATGCTGTTCTCGTTGGCCATCCTCGATCGGCTGGCCCTCCTTCCCGGCAGCGCCTCCTCGGACGGATTGGTCGAGTTGGTGCCGTTCATTCAGCAAGGTTGGTTGTTCCAATTGATCGTGGCTTTTATCGGCATGATGCTGATGCGTGGTCCGAAATATAGAGAATCAGAGT
>Ga0075480_10000033_pt1 | contig 55163 bp, 52 predicted proteins | sample DEB08_DNA_7_FD_81590 | JGI IMG/M metagenome (GOLD analysis project Ga0075480, IMG submission 81590) | Aqueous microbial communities from the Delaware River and Bay under freshwater to marine salinity gradient to study organic matter... | ecosystem: Environmental > Aquatic > Marine > Coastal ... | reverse complement strand
CGCCGACCGCGGGACCGGGCCGCTCCTCCTCGCCGCCGGGGCCGCCCTCTGGGGCACGACCGGGACCTCGCAGGCCCTGCTCGACGGTGCCCTGCCCGCGGCCGCCGTCGGCGCGATCCGCGTCCTGGTCGGCGGCCTCGCCCTCGCCGCGGTCGCGGCCGCGGGGATCCGCGCGGCCGTCCCGCACCTCCGCCGGGCGCGCGGTCCGCTCCTCGCCGCGACGTTCGCGACGGCCGCCTACCAGCCGGCCTTCTTCGTCGGTGTCCGCGAGGCCGGCGTCGCGGTCGGGACGATCCTGACCGTCGGTGCCGCCCCGTTCCTCGCGGGGCTCATCGGCCTGGTCCTCGGCGACCACCGTCCCAGTCGCCGGTGGCTCGGGACGACGACCCTGGCCGCCACCGGTCTGGTCGTCCTCGTGCTGCCGCGGGCCGCGGGCGACGCGGTGGCGGCCCGCGGGGTGCTCGCGGCGCTGGCCGCGGCCCTCGCCTTCGCGGCGTACACGGTCGCGGCCAAGCGTCTGCTCGTCCGCGGCGTGCCGCGGCTCGCCGCGGTGGCGGTGCCGTTCCTCGGCGCCGGTCTGCTCCTGGCGCCGGTCCTCGTCGCGGCCCTGCGCGGGGCGGACCCCGGGCGGGTCCTCGCGCCGGAGGTCCTCGGGGTCGTCGCGTGGCTCGGGCTCGGCGCGACCGCCGTCCCGTACCTGCTCTTCACCGCCGGACTCCGCGGCGTCCCGGCCGTCACCGGGGCGACGATGGCACTGGCCGAGCCGCTCACCGCGACCATGCTCGGCGTGGTGCTGCTCGGCGAGCGGCTCGGTCCCCTCCGGGTCGTCGGCGCCGCGACCGTCGGGATCGCCCTCCTGCTCGCCGCCCGACGACCCGACCGCGACGTGGGGGCGGCCGAGCCGGCCGCAGCGGGCGTCCCTCACCCCCCGCGGCGGTAGCGTCGCGACGTCCGAGGAGGCGTCATGCGGGTCCTGGTCCTGTCCGCCGACCCGGCCGAGCGCCGACGCGCGTCGTCGGCCCTGCCGGCCGGTGAGTTCGACGTCGTCGAGCACGACGCCCCCGGTCCGGCCCGCGCCGCCGTCGAGGCCGCCCGGGCCGCGGGCGCGCCGTTCCACGTCCTCGTCGTGGACGGCGACCTGGCGCCGCGGGGCGGGTACGCCCTGCTGTACGAGCTCCGCGCCGCCGACGAGGTGGCCGGTCGCGCGCCGACGCCGTCCATCGCGATGGGGTCCCGGGCCGCGGACCGCTGGCTGGCCGGCTGGGCCGGCGCCTCGGCGCTGCACCTCAAGCCCGTCGACCCGTTCGACCTCGCCGACGAGGTCCGGGCCGTCGCGGCCCGGCCGGTCCCGCCCTACGGGGACGCCGGCTCGGCCGCCGCGCAGGTCGGGACCGCCCTGCGTCGCACCGGGCGGTGAGCGCCGGCGGCGCCGCCGCGCTCCTCGAGGACGTCCTCGCCGGGCGGGACCTCGGGGAGGAGCGGGCCGCCGCCGTCATGGCCGACCTGATGGCAGGGACGACCGATCCGGCCGTGGTCGCCGGACTCCTCGTCGCGCTCCGCGCCCGTGGGGAGACGTCGGCAGAGGTCGCCGGGTTCGTCCGGGCCATGACCGCGGCGGCCACCACCGTCACCCTGACCGAGGACCTGCGGGGCCGTGCCGTCGACACGTGCGGGACCGGCGGTGACGGTGCCGGGACGGTGAACGTCTCGACCGTCGCCGCGGTGGTCGCCGCGGCGGCGGGCGTCCCGGTCGTGAAGCACGGCAACCGCGCCGCGTCGTCGCGGGCCGGCAGCGCGGATCTGCTCGAGGCCTGGGGGGTCGCGATCGAGCTGGGTCCGACCGCCGCCGCGGCGGTCCTCGACGAGGTCGGGGCGACCTTCCTCTTCGCCCGCGCGTACCACCCGGCCATGCGGCACGTCGCCCCGGTCCGGACCGCGCTCGGCGTCCGGACCGTGTTCAACGTCCTCGGTCCGCTCTCGAACCCGGCCGGGGTCGGTCGCCAGGTGGTCGGCGTCGCGGACGCACGGACGGCCGGCATCGTCGCCGACGCGCTGGCGCGGCTCGGTCGCACCCATGCGCTGGTCGTCCACGGCGACGACGGCCTCGACGAGCTGACGACGACCACCACCAGTCGCGTCCACGAGGTCCGCGGCGGCGCCGTCACGACCTGGACGCTCGACCCCGCCGACCTCGGTCTGCCGCGGGCGCGTCCGGAGGACCTCCGCGGGGGCGACGTCGCGACGAACCGCGCCCTGGCCGACGAGGTGTTGGCCGGCCGGGAGGGACCGGTGGCCGACCTCGTCCTGCTCAACGCCGCGGCCGCGCTGGTCGTCGGCGACGCGGCGCCGGACCTCGGGGCGGGGCTGGCGCTGGCCCGCGCGGCCGTCGCCGACGGACGGGCGGCGGCGGTCCGTGACCGCTGGGTCGAACGCTCGCGGGCCCGCGCGGCGGCGGCGTGAGCGACGGGGCCCACACGGTCGAGCCGGGGAGCCGCCGGTACGCGCCGGAGGCGGTGGCGGCGAAGCCCGAGGTCGGCGCGGCGGCGTTCGGTGCGCTCGACCTCCGGGTCGGGCGGGTGGTCGCGGCCGTGCCGTTCCCGGCGGCACGGAAGCCGTCGCTGCGCGTCCGGGTCGACTTCGGGCCGGTCCTCGGCGTGCTCGAGACCAGCGCCCAGATCGTCCGGTACGACCCCGACGCCCTCGTCGGGCGACTCGTGGTCGGCGCGGTGAACCTCGGGTCGCGTCGCGTCGCCGGACTCGACAGCGCGTTCCTCCTGCTCGGAGGACTGCACGCCGACGGCTCCGTCGCCCTCCTCGCGCCGGACGAGGATCTGCCGCCCGGCTCCGTCGTCGGCTGACGCCCCGCTGCGGACCCGCCCTGCGGTCCCGCGCCCGGTCCGGCATCATGCGCCCCACGGCGCCGTCCCGGGCACCGCGGACCCCGAGGAGACCCCGTGCCGACCGTCGCCGAGACCCGCCCGCTGGGCGCCCCGCTCCCGGACGTGACGCTGCCGGACGCGGACGGCGCGCCGCACCGGCTGCACGACCTGGCCGGCGGTCGGCCGCTGGTCCTCGCCTTCCTCTGCAACCACTGCCCGTACGTCCAGCACGTCGAGCGGGCCTTCGGCGAGGTGGCGCGCGAGCTGGCCGGTCGGGGCGTCGCGGTCGTCGCCGTGGTCAGCAACGACGTCGCGGCCTACCCCGAGGACGACGTCGCCGGGATGCGGGAGCAGGCCGCCCGCGCCGGCTGGGACCTGCCCTACCTCGTCGACGCCGACCAGTCGCTGGCCCTGACGCTCGGCGCGGCCTGCACGCCGGACCTGTTCGTCTTCGACGCCGCCGGGGTGCTGGCGCACCGCGGCGCCTTCGACGGGTCGACGCCGGGCAACGGCGTCGAGGTGACGGGGGCCGCGCTGCGTCGGGCCGTCGACGCCGTGCTGGCCGGTCAGCCCGTGCCGGACGACCTCCCGCCGGCGCTGGGCTGCGGCATCAAGTGGCGGCCGGGGAACGAGCCGGCCTGAGCGCCGCGGTCCCCTCGCGGCGCCGGACCTTCCGGCCCGCCAGGACGTCGGTGTCGGCGCGCACGGACCGTGCGACCCGCCGCAGGTGCGCGTCCGCCCGGGCGAGCGCCGACCCCCCGGCGGCCGGCTCGGCCAGCGTCCCCTCCACGTGCGCCGCGGTCACCCCGCCCCCCTCCAGCCAGGACGCGACCAGCGCGAGCTCCGCCCCGTCCGGCGGCTCGGGGGCGCCGGACGCGGCGAGGTCCCGGAGCACCGCGACCTCCGCCGCGACGACCTCCGGGGGCGCGTCGACCGGGAGACGTCGCGTGGCCACGAGCACGCCGCCGTCGACCCGGGCGAGCTCGATCCCGCCGGGATGGTCGCGACGGAGCACCGCCCGGGCGTCGCGGAGCGTCGACAGGCGCCGGGCGGCGGTCGCCGCGGACACCACCGCCCGCAGCTGCTCCCGGACCTCGGCCGCCCGCTCGAACTCGCCGTCGCCGGCGAGGCGGCGCATGCGCGCACCGAGCTCGGGCAGCAGCGGCGAGGGGTCGTCGAGCGCCGCGCGGGCGCGGTCCACGCCCTCGGCGTACGCCGCCGCCGACTGCGAGCCGTCGCAGGGGGCGGCGCACCGTCCGACGTCCCGGAGGACGCAGGCCGCGTGGTCCTGCGTCCGCCGCAGCCGCGGTCGGCAGGGACGGAGCGGGAGCACCGCCTCCAGCGCCGCGACGACGCGGTCGGCCGTGGCCGGCGGGACCGGGCCGAGGCCGGGCTCGGGGTCGCACGCGTCCGGGGCGCCGCGACGCACCGTGAGCCGTGGGAACGGTTCCCGCGTCAGGGTCACCGTCCGGGCCGGATCGGGGCGCGTCGACCGCCGGTTGCGACGCGGCCGGAGGGCACGCAGCTCGCGGACCTCGAGCACCGCCGCCTCGAGCTCGGTCGGCGTCACCGTCCAGGTCACGCGCTCGGTCGCCGCGACGAGGTCGGCGGTGCTCCGCCGTGCGTCCTGGCCGAAGTAACTGCGCAGGCGGCGACGGAGGTCGACCGCTCGGCCGACGTACAGCACCTCGCCGTCGGCCGCGACGAAGCGGTAGACGCCGGGTGCGGCCGGCGCGTCGCGGACCAGTCCGATCCGACGGTGGCTGCGGTCGCCCTCGGGTCCGCAGAGGTGCAGCAGGTCCTCCCGCGCGGTCACGCCCGTCGACCCGGCCCGCTCGAGCAGCGCGTGGAGCACGTGCAGGGTGGCCCGCGCGTCGGTCAGCGCGCGATGGTCCGGTGGGACCGGGGCACGGAAGTGCCGCGCCAGCGTCGCGAGGCGGAGGTCGCGGACCTCGTCGCGGACCAGTCGCCGCGCCAGGACGGCCGTGTCGACGACCGCTGGACGGACCGGTCCCAGCCCGAGCCGGGCGGCCGCGGCCCGCAGGAAGCCGAGGTCGAACCGCGCGTTGTGCGCGACGAACACGGCGTCACCGAGGAAGCGCAGCACCAGGGGGAGCACGTCGGCCTCGGTCGGGGCGCCGGCGACGTCGGCGTCGGTGATGCCGGTGATCGCCGTCACCGCCGGGGGGATCGCCCGCCCGGGGTGCACGAACGTCCGGAGCTCGGCCTCGACCTCGCCCCCGCGGGCCCGGACCGCCCCGACCTCGGTGATGCGGTCGCGGTCGGGGGAGAGCCCCGTCGTCTCGAGGTCCAGCACCACGAAGGTCGTGTCCAGCAGCGGCGTCAGCCCCTCGAGGCTGGTCTGGTGCGCCGGCACACCGCCCCCGTCCCGTCCCTCGCGCCGGTGCCGTCCCGGCGGGGCTGCAGGCTACCGAACGCCTGTTCGACCGGGTCCGCGTCAGGCCCGCTGGCAGGCCGGGCAGTGCACCGTGCCGCGCTGGGCGACGGTGCTCCCGCGCAGCGTCGCGCCGCACCGCCGGCAGGGCAGGCCGGCCCGGCCGTAGGCGTCGAGCTCCGACAGGTACTGACCGCTGGCCCCGTTCACGAGGCGGTAGTCCCGGAACGTCGTCCCCTCCCGCGCGACCGCCGCCGCCAGCACCTCGCGGACCGCGGCGTGGAGTCGGAGCGCGCGCTCCCGGCCGACCCGTCGGGCGGCCGGGTGGATCCGGGCCCGCCACAGCGCCTCGTCGGCGTAGATGTTCCCGACGCCGGCGACGAGACGCTGGTCGAGGAGCCGGGCCTTCACGGGGGCGCCGCGCCGGGCCAGTGCGGCGGCGAACGCCTCGGGGTCGAACGCGTCCTCCAGCGGCTCCGGACCGAGCGCGGCGAGGGTCGGCAGGCCCGACCGGTCGCCCGGAGCGACCACGTCGACGCGGCCGAACCGGCGCGCGTCGCGGAGCACGAGCGCGGTGCCGTCGTCCAGTTCGAGCCGGACGCGGACGTGGGGGTCCGGCCCACCGGGGCGGCCCGACGGGTCGTCCGCGGGCAGCACCCGCAGGATCCCGGTCATGCCGAGGTGGAGCACCAGTTCGGAGGGGTGCGGTGGGGCACCGTCCAGGGGCGCCAGCAGGAACTTGCCGCGCCGGACGATCGGCCCGATCCGCCCGCCGACCGCCCGCGCGACGTCCCCCAGGCGTCGGGACGGGTAGGGGTCGCGCGCGACGGCCCGGACGGTGCGCCCCTCGACGAGCGGCGCCAGCTGGCGCCGCACCGACTCGACCTCGGGCAGCTCGGGCACGGTCCGAGGCTACGCGCCGCCCCCCGCCGTTACGCTCGGTCGAACCGCACGACGGGGTGCGGCGGGGCGGGAGGCGCGGTCGTGGCGGACCGCGGACCGGTCGCCGCGGCCCTCGAGGGGCTGCCGGCCAGGGTCTGGGCACTGCTCCTCCGCGAGCTGCGCGGCTCGCTCGCGGACCTCGCCGAGCGGACCACGGCGGCCACGTCCGCGGGCCGTGCCGAGCTGACCGAGCGGTGCGCCGGGCCCCGCAGCGCCGTCGCGGCGGGGCCGGGGCGGGCCGCCGTCGCGGGGCTGCTGGCGGCCGACCCCGAGCTCCGGGCGCATCTCGCGGCGCGTCCGGCCCTCGCCGACGCGGTGCCCGCCCTCCGGGCGGATGCCGTCGACGGGGCCGGCGTCCCCGCTGACCCGGACCCCGGACCGGGTGCCCCCGACCGGGTCGACGCGGATCCGAACGCGTCCGCTGCGGACGTCGTCCGGGAGCTCCGCGGCACCGTCGCGGCCCTCCGCCGGCAGCGCGACGGTGCGGACGCCCGGGCCCGGTCGGCCGAGCGCCGGGCCGACGACCTGGCCACCGAGCTGGCCACCGTCCGGGCCGAGCTCGCGGCGGCCGAGGGCCGGATCGGGGCCGCGGCGGCCGAGCGCGAACGCGCCGTCGACCGCGCGTCGCGTCGGACCGAGGACCGCCTCCGCGCGCTCGGGGCGGAGCTCGCGGCCGAGCGACGCGAGGGGACGCGGCTCGGGCGCGAGCTCGAGCGCGAGCGTGAGCGCGTCACGGCGCTCGAGGCCGAGGTCGCCCGGCTCGCCGCGGTGCCGCCGGCCGCTCCGGGCCCGGCCGCCGGCCCGGTGCTGCGGCCGGTCGGGCTGCCGGACGGCGTCGCGCCGGACACGACCGAGGCCGCGCGGCACCTCCTCGGCGCGGTCGGTCTCGTGGTGGTCGACGGCTACAACCTCACCCTCCGGGCACGGGCCGGGCTCGACCTCGCGGACCAGCGGCGGTGGCTCCTCGACCGGCTCCGGCCGGTCGCCGCGCGCGGCGTCCGGGTCGTCGTCGTGTTCGACGGCGACCGTCGGACCGCCACACGGCGCCGCGACGCCGGGGTCGACGTGCGGTTCACGTCCGACCGCGACATCGCCGACGACGAGATCGAGTTCGTCGCCGGGGAGGCCGCCGTCGGCGGGACCCCGACGCTCGTCGTCACGGACGACGCCGAGCTCCGGCGTCGCGTCGGCGTGCACGACGCCGACGTCGTCGGGGTGCTCCCGTTCACCGGCGCGCTCGGCTGACCGCGATGGCGCCGCGCGTCACCTGGGTGACCAACGACCTGCCGCCGCGGACCGGCGGCATCCAGCAGTTCGTCGTCAGCCTCCTCGAGCGGACCGCGGACGCGGGGACCCTCGTGCTCGGTCCGGCCGGTGGTCCGGAGGCCGCGGCATGGGACGAGGGCCGGCCCTGGCGGACGGTGCGCGCGCCGGGGCCGCTGCTCCCGACGCCGGCCGTGACGCGGTGGGTCGCGACCAGGGTCGCCGCGGAGCGTCCCGACGTCGTCGTCATCGCCTCGCTCTGGCCGCTGGGAGCGGTCGCACCCGCGCTGCGCCGGGCCGCGGGGGCGCCGGTGCTCGGGCTGACCCACGGCGCCGAGGCCGGCCTGGCGCGCTGGCCGCTCGGAGCGGTGCTCCGCCTGCTCGCGCGTGACGTCGACCTGGTCACGACCATCAGCGACTTCACGGCCCGCCCGGTCGTCGCCGCCCTCGGCGCGGAGCGGGTCGCCCGTCTCCCGCCCGGCGTCGACACCGCCCGGTTCCGGCCCCGGCCGCCCGACGACGCGGCCCGGCTCGCCCTGCGTCGGGCGTGGGGCGTCCCGCCGGACGCGCCCGTCGTCGGCTGCGTCGCCCGACTGGTGCCCCGGAAGGGTCAGGACGTCCTCGTCCGGACCTGGCCGCGCGTCGCCGCCCGTCATCCCGAGGCCCACCTCGTGATCGTGGGGGAGGGGCCGCGGGACCGGGCGCTGGCACGGCGCGTGGCCGGTCTGGGGCCGGCCGGTGCGCGCGTCGCGCTGGCCGGCCGCGTGCCGTGGGCGACGCTGCCCGACGCGTACGCGGCGCTCGACGTGTTCGCTATGCCGGTGCGGACGCGGGCGCTGGGCTTCGACGTCGAGGGGCTGGGCATCAGCGTGCTCGAGGCGCTCGCGACGGGACTCCCGGTCGTCGTCGGTCGCTCCGGCGGCGCACCGGAGACCCTCGTCCACCCGGACGCCGGCACGCTCGTCGACGGCCGTGACGACGACGCGGTCGTGGCTGCCCTCGACCGCTGGCTCGGCGATCCCGAGGGTCGGCGTGCCGTGACCGGCCTGGCGCCGCCGCTCGTGCGCCGGTGGGAGTGGGACCGGATCGCCGCGGACCTGCGGGGGCTCGTGACCCGACTCGCCGCTCCCGGCGGGACCGGGGACGCGGTCTAGGGGGCGGTCGGGGCGCCGTCCCCGGACGTCCCCGCGGTGTCGTCGTCCGCGGTGTCGTCGTCCGCCGCCGCGTCCTCGGCCGGCGGCCGCAGCAGCACGTCGACGAGCCGGTGGTCGGTCAGCCCGGTGTTCACCGCCCGTGCGGTCGTGACCGTCCACGTCGGCGGGACCAGCACGTGGTCGATCTGGACGCGCGGCGAGGAGGCCGGGAACGTCCGGACGCTGTCGGGCAGGGCCCGCGCGAGCAGGTCCTCGAGGACGGCCAGCGCGGGATCGCCGGGGGCGGCGTTCAGATCGCCGACGACCAGGACGTCGAGGCCGCGCTCGCGGAGGCGCGCCGCGATGCCGGCGACGGCCTGGGCCTGCGGCAGCCGGGTGTCGCCCTGGACGTCGACGTCCGAGAGATGCGTCGCGACGATCGCGACCCGGTCCCCACCGGGACGCTGGAGCACGACGGTCAGCACCGACCGCGCCAGCGGGTCGCGCCCGGCCGGGAGCGGTTCGCGGGCGACCTCCAGCACCGGCAGTCGGGTCAGCACCGCGTTGCCCCAGATCGGGTCGGCCGCCGGGCCGAACACGGCCGTCATGCCGGTCGCCGCGGCGTACGTCGCCAGCAGGTCCGGTGCGCCGGACACGTACCAGCCACGGTCGACCTCGTTGAGGACGACGACGTCGGCGTCCAGCGCCGCCAGCGTCGCGCCGAGCTCCGGACCGCGGTGCCGTGCGGCCGGGTCCAGACCGAGGTGCACGTTCGCGAGCGCCACGCGGAGCTCGTCCGGCGCCCCCGTCCCCGGGTCGCCGGCCGGTCGGACCCCCGCGGCCAGCGCGAGCGCGGCCGCGACGGGGAGCACGAGCACGGCCGCGGCCAGGGGTCCGACCGGGACCGGTTCGCGGCCGTGCCGGGCGGCGCGCACCGTCCCCGAGAGGCTGGCGGCCGCGAGCAGTCCGGCGGTCGCGACCAGGACCACCTCGGGCTGCCACGGCAGCGGGGTCGAGAAGCCGGCGTAGTGCGCGAGGACGACGCCGGCGAACGCCACCCAGGCGCCGGCGGCGAGCACGGCGCGACGGACCGGGCCGGTCGCGAGTCCCCGTGGGCCCGCGCCGAACGCCGCGCCGACCCCGATCATCACGGCCGCCTGACCGAGGACCGCGGTCACGGAGGTCGGGGCGAGGGCGACCGCGGTCCCACCGAGCACGAGCACGGCGGCGGCGGGACCGGCCGTCAGCGGGCCGAGTCGGACCGCCGCCAGCGCCGCCAGCACCGCCAGCGCCTGCAGCGCCACGGCGACGGCGCCCACCCGGCCCGCCGGCCACGCGGTCGCGACGGCCACGCGTCCCGCCGGTGCACCGAGGATCGCGGCCAGGGCCAGGCCGGGACCGACCAGCGCCCAGGGTCGTGCGGCGGCACCGCGGGCCGCGTCGAGCAGGCGGGCCGTGCGGACCACGGCCAGGCCGGACGCCGCGACGAGGGTCAGCGTGGCCAGCCGGGACGCGGCGCCGCTCCGCCAGGCGAGGTCGACCCCGTCGAGGGCGGCCAGCACCCCCCACGAGCCGGCGACCCCGACGAGCAGCCCCGCGCGGGCGACGTCCCCGCGCGGCGAGCCGGCGGCGAGCGCGACGACGGCGGCCATGCCGGCCGCGACGGCGACCGCCGCCGTCCCGAGCTGCGCCGGCCCCCCCGTCGTGGTCGCGAGGGCCAGCCGGGCACCGAGCGCCGTCGCGCCGCCGAGCAGCCAGAGCAGTCGCGGCGGCACCCGGAGGACGGCGACGGCGGTCACGACCGGGGCGGCGAGGACGACCGCCACCGCCGCGCCGATCGCGGGCACGCCGCCGCCCTCGCCGACCCCGACGACGAGCGACGGGAGCCAGACGCGGAGCGCGTCGGAGAGGGCCCAGCCGACGCCGGCCGGGCCCGCCCCGAGGGCGAGCGTGGCCACGGCGCGGCCCCGCGTCGGCATCCGTGCCTCCGGTCCCGCTGGTCCGCCCGCGGCGGAGCCTACGGGCGGGGGTAGCGTCGGGCGGGGAGGTCGCGGATGGACGTGCGGGTGACGGTCGAGGGAGCGGAGCCCTGGTCGTCGCCGGGCCACGGCCCGCGGGCGGCGGTCGGCGTCGTCGTCGTGCACGGCTTCACCGCGAACCCCCGTGGGACCCGGCCGCTGGGCCAGCGTCTCGCCGCCGCCGGGTACGCGGTCGACGTCCCCCTGCTGCCGGGTCACGGCACCACCGTGCGCGACCTCGCGCGGACGACCTACGCGGACTGGCGCGGCCGCGTCGAGCACGCCGTCACGACCCTGTCGGCGCGGCGCGACTACGTGGTCGTCGTGGGGCAATCGATGGGTGGGACCCTCGCGCTCGACCTCGCGGCGGCGTCACCCGTGCCGCTGGCCGGCGCCGTCGCGATCAACGCGATCGTCCTCGACCGCACGGGCCTGCTGGCGCGGCTGGCTCCGGCGCTGCAGCACCTCGTGCCGTACGTCCCGAGGGACGCCGCCGGGCTCCCGACCCACGACATCGCGCGTCCGGGTGTCGAGGAGGGCGCGTACGCCTGGGTCCCGGCCCGGGCCGCACGGTCGCTGATGACGCAACTGCCCCGGGTGCGTCGCGGCCTGTCCGAGGTGCGGTGCCCCGTCCTCGTCGTCACCTCGCCGCGGGACCACTCGGTCGATCCGGCGAACGGCGACGCGATCGCGGCGGGCCTGACCGGTGCGACGGTCGAGCGCCTCTCCTGCGAGCGGTCGTACCACGTGCCGCAGCTCGACTACGACGCGGATCTCGTCGAGGAACGCGTGCTGGCGTTCGTCGCCGCCGCGACGGGGACGTGAGCGTCCGGACCGAGGCGCTGGCCGTGCTGGTCCGCGCACCGGTGGGGGTCGCGTACGCCGTGCTGACCGACGTCGACGGCTGGGACGCGTGGTGGCCCGGGTGCCGGACCCGCCGTGACGACCGCCGCGACGGTGTCGGGACGGGGACCGGCGGGGTCGCCGCGCCGGCCGACCACCACCATCTGCGCCTCCCGGTCGGCCGCCGCGGCCTGCGGTGCCGGGTGGTCGTGGACGGCTGGCGCCACAACCGCGGACTGCGGGCGGCGCTGCGCGCGGGGGTCGACGCCGACGCCGAGTGGTGGCTCGAACCGGTCGCGGACGGCACGGTCGTCCACCTCCTCGTGGCGGCCCGCGGCCGCGGCGGCGGCCGGGTCGTGCGGGCGCTCGGTGACGGCCTCCAGGCGCTGAAGGACCACCTCGAGCTGGCGGTCGCGGTCGCGGCCGGCCGCGTCCCGTGACCGGTCCGGTCGCCGTCGGCGTCGACGTCGGCGGGACCCACCTCCGGACGGCCGTCGTCGGCCCGGACGGCCTGCGCGGCGAGGTCCGGCGCGACCGCTCCCGGACCGACGACGGCGCGACGCTGGTCGCGGACCTCGCGGCCGCCGCGGCGGCGGTCGACCCCTCGGGGGCGCTGCCGCTCGGGCTCGGGATGGCCGGGCTGGTCGCGCCCGACGGCCACTTCCTCTACGGACCGAACGTCGGCGTCGCCGACCTTCCGCTGGCGACGCTGGTCGCGGCCGCGACCGGACGTCGCGTCACGGTCCTGAACGACGCGACCGCGGCGGCGCTGGCCGAGCACCGCCTGGGTGCGGCGGCGGGCCGGGACGACGTCGTCCTCGTCACCCTCGGCACGGGGGTCGGCGGTGGCGTCGTCAGCGGGGGTCGGCTCCTCGTCGGCGCGCACGGGCTCGCGGGCGAGCTCGGCCACGTCATCGTGGAGGACGGGGGCCGGGAGGCCCCGAGCGGCATCCGCGGCACGCTCGAGGGGTACGCCTCGGGGGAGGCGGTGGCCCGCGCCGCGGCCGCGGCCGCGGCCCGGGGCGTGCCGGGCGCCCGGTCGCTGGACGCCGTCGGGGTCGTGGCGGCCGCCGCCGCGGGGGAGGAGTGGGCCGTCGCCCTGCTGGGCGACGCGGGGCGGTGGCTCGGCGTGGCGCTCGCGACCCTCGTCAACGTCCTGGACCCCGACGTCGTCGTGGTCGGGGGCGGATTCGGCACGGCGGCGGCGCCGTGGGTCCTGCCGGCCGCCACCGCGGCGCTCGCCGCGCGCGTGCTGGGGGGCGAGCGCCGCGACGTTCCGCCGGTCCGCGTCGCCGCGCTCGGTGACGACGCCGGCCTGCTGGGGGCCGGGCTGGCCGCGCTCGACGCCGCCCCGTGAGCGACCTCCCCCTCCGCTCGGCGCGGTCACGCCGGTTCACCCTCGGGCTCCCGCGGGGCGTGCGCGCCGTCGGACCCGCCGGGGACCGGACGGTGCTCGTGCTCCGCAGCGACGGCGGGGAGGACCCGGTCACCCATCTCTGGCGGCTCGGGCCGGACGGCGAACTGGTCCGGCTGGTCGACGCGCGGGACCTCGGCGGGGCGACGGACGCGGACCTCCCGCCCGAGGAGCGGGACCGGCGCGAGCGGCTCCGCGAGCAGGCCGGGGGGATCACCGACGTCTCGGTCGACCGGGCCGGTCGCGTGGCCGCGTTCGCGCTCGGCGGTCGGCTGCACCTCCTCGACCTCGCGACCGGCGCGACGCGGTCGCCGGACCTCGGGGTCACCGTCTTCGATCCGCGGACCTCACCGGACGGTCGGCACGTCGCGCTCCACCACGACGACGGCGTCTCGGTCGTGGACACGGGTCCGGCACCGACCCTGCGCCGGCTCCTCGCCGAGGACGGCGTCGCCTGGGGTCGGGCCGAGTTCGCGGCCGCCGAGGAGATGGGCCGGCCGCGGGGCATGTGGTGGTCGCCGGACGGGGACCGCCTGGTCGTCGCCCGGGTCGACGAGCGCGAGGTGCGGCGGGCGCGGCTGGCCGACCCCTCGCGGCCCGAGCAGCCGGCACGGGAGCTGGCGTACCCGTTCGCCGGCACGCCCGACGCCGACGTCGCGCTGGCCGTCGTCGACGTGACGACGGGCGCGCGCACCGACGTGGACCTCGGGGCCGCCGGTGACGACGCCCATTACGTCGCCCGGGTCTCCTGGGAGACCGGGCCCCTCCTCGTCGGCGTGCAGCCGCGGGACCAGACGGCCCTCCACGTCCTCACCGTCGATGACGACGGCGTGGGTCGCTCGTCGCGTCGGATCGTCGGCGCGCCGTGGGTCGAGCTGGTCGCGGGCGCCCCGGCGCTGCTCGGTGACGCGCACGGCGGGGCCCTGCTCACGGTCGAGGACGTGGGGGAGGGGGAGGGGTCCCGACGGGCCCTCTGCCGCGACGGCGAGGCGGTGACGCCGCCGGGGACCCAGGTCCGCGACGTGCTGGCCGTGCTGCGGCCGGCCGAGGACGCCGGTCCGGACGGGGTGGCGACGGTCCTCGTGGCGGCCTCGACCGACGATCCGACGTCCGTCACCACCCTCGAGGTCGTGCTCCCCGTCGGGGACGGCGCCGTCGGGGTCCGGGACCTGCACGCGCGGCCCGGGCTGCACCGGACGATCGCGGTGGGCGGTCCCGACGGGCGGCCCGAGGTGCTCGTGCACCACCGCGCCGACCTGGCGCACGACCATCCGCGCGTCGAGGTCGAGCGGACCGGGACCGTCACGGTCGTCCCCGCCGTGCCCGCCCCGACCGGGGTCGAGGTCCGGGTCCGTCCGCTGCGACTCGGTCCCCTCGACCTCCGTGCCGTCCTGCTGCTGCCCGCGGACGCGGCGGAGGCCGATCCGGGCACGCTCCCGGTCGTGCTCGACCCGTACGGGGGACCCCACGCGCAGCGCGTCCTCGCCGCTCGCGCCGCCCACGTCGGGTCCCAGTGGCTCGCCGATCACGGCGTCGCCGTCCTCGTCGTCGACGGTCGGGGCACGCCGGGGCGCGGGCCGGCGTTCGAGCACGCCGTCCGCGGGGACCTCGCCGGGCCGGCCGTCGCCGACCAGCTGGCCGCCCTCGACGCCGCGGCGCGTCTCGAGCCACGTCTGGACCTCGGTCGCGTCGGGGTCCGCGGCTGGTCCTACGGCGGGACCCTCGCCGCCCTGCTCGCGCTGCGGCACCCCGACCGCATCCGCGCCGCCGTCGTCGGTGCGCCGGTGACCGACTGGACGCTGTACGACACGCACTACACCGAGCGGTACCTCGGGCACCCGGACGTGGACCCCGAGGCGTACCGCCGCTCCTCGGTCCTCGACCGTGAGGGACGGCTGGTCGCACCGGGGAGGCCGGGTCCCGAGGGCTGGCCCGAGCTGCTCGTCGTCCACGGCCTGGCCGACGACAACGTGCTCGCCGCCCACAGCCTCCGGCTGACCGAGGCGCTGCTCGCCGCCGGGATCCCGTTCCGGTTCCTGCCGCTGACCGCCGCGACCCACATGGCCGGCGACCCCGTCGTCGCGGCGCGGCTGCTCGAGGTCCAGACGGCGTTCCTGCTCGAGGCGCTCGGCGTCGCCTCCGCGACCTGAGGTCCGCCGCGTCCCGGCGTCACCGGCCCGGGCGTCACCGCCCGGGGCCGTCACCCTCCTGGCGCCGGCCCAACAGGTAGACCCCGACGCCGACCCCGACGAGCGCCAGGGCCGGGCTGATGCGGGCCACGGCGCTGAGGACCAGCAGGCCGACGAGGAGCACGACGATCGGTCGCGCGGCTCCGAGCAGTCGCTCGGTCGGGAGCGGTCCCGGTCGGTCGCCGCGCGGGGCGCCGCCCGTCCGCGCCTCGCGGCTGCGCCGACGTCGCGCCTCGGCCCGGGACCGCGCCGCGTCCGCGATCGCGTCCATGTTCTCCGCCAGCGTCCGGACGGCGACGTCGGCCTGCGCGTCCGGGACGGTCACGACGATGCCGGCCCGGGTCCGCTTCGCGTCGGGGGTGAGGCCCGCCCCCTGGAGCACCTGGACCAGCACGGTGGCCTGTTCGGGGGCCCAGGTGCCGAGGTCCTTCGCCATTCCTGCCCCCGGGCGCGGGCGGGGACGCTCGCCCGACCCGACAGCCGTAGGCTACCGACGGACCCAGACCGACCGGCCGGGGGGCGTGCGTGGCGGGCATGCGCGGGGCGCCGCCGCTGTACCGGTTCCTCCGGCGCGCCCTCCCTCCGGTGGTGATGCCCTACTTCCGGGTCGAGGCCGAGGACGTGGACCGCGTCCCGACCGAGGGCCCGGCCGTGATCGCCGCGAACCACCTCTCGTTCGTCGACTCGATCGTGCTGGCGCTCTCGCTGCCGCGGCCGCTGTACTACCTCGGCAAGGCCGACTACTGGGACTCGGCCCGCACGCGGTGGCTCGTCGCGGGCGCCGGCGTGGTCCCGGTGCACCGTGAGGGCGGTGATCGCGGCGACGCCAGCCTCCGTGCGGGGGTGGAGCTGCTGGGTCGTGGGCAGCTGCTCGGGATCTACCCCGAGGGGACGCGGAGCCCCGACGGGCGGCTGTACCGGGGGAAGACCGGTCCGGTCCGCATGGCGCTCGAGGCCGGCGCGCCGATCGTGCCGGTCGGCATCGTCGGGTCGGACCTCGCGATGCCGCAGGACCGGCGCGTCATCCGACGCAGTCCCATCCGCCTGCGGTTCGGCGCGCCGCTGGACCTGTCGCGGTACCGCGACCGTCGCGAGGACCCGCTGGTGCTGCGGTCCGCGACGGACGAGCTGATGTACGAGATCATGCGGCTCAGCGGCCAGGAGTACGTCGACGAGTACGCGGCGCACGTCAAGTCTGGCGACGTCGATCCGGACGAGGCCCTGCCGCTGCCGCCGACGGGGACCCTGAACGCGCTCACCGAGTGGGACGTCGCCCGCCGCCCCGAGGAGACCGGTCCGTTCGACGGCGACGAGGGCGAGGGGGACGGCGAGGTCTACATCGCCTGAGCGCCGCGTCGGCCGGGCGCTACGGCGCCGGCGGGTCGTCCGCCTCGAGCTCGACCGCGAGCGAGTTGATGCAGTACCGCAGGCCTGTCGGCTGGTCCGGCGCGTCCTCGAAGACGTGGCCGAGGTGTCCGTCGCAGGTCGCGCACCGCACCTCGGTCCGGAGCCTCCCGAGCGACCGGTCGGCGTGCTCGTCGATGACGTCGGCGTCGACCGGGGCGTTGAAGCTCGGCCAGCCGCAGTGGGCGTCGAACTTCGTCTCCGACCGGAACAGCGGCGTGCCGCAGCCGGCGCAGCGGTAGGTCCCGGCCCGCCACTCGTCCCAGTACGCACCGGTGAACGGCCGCTCGGTGCCGGCCTCGCGGAGCACGTGGAACCGGGCGGGGTCCAGCCGTGCCCGCCAGCCGGCCTCGTCGGCGGGGACGCTCATGCGGTCCCCCCGCTGACGACGCGGGCCCAGCCCCCGCTGCGGCGGACCGCCTCGTGCCAGCCGCCGAGGAGGTGGGTGCGGGTCGTGGCGTCCATCGTGGGGGCGAAGGTGCGCTCCGCGTGCCAGACGCCGGCGAGGTCCTCGACGGAGTCCCAGACGCCGGCCCCGAGGCCGGCGAGGAGCGCCGCGCCGAGGACCGTCGTCTCGGTGACGCGGGGCCGCACGACGGGTGCGCCGAGCAGGTCCGCCTGGAACCGGCAGAGCAGGTCGTTGCGGGCGGCGCCCCCGTCGACGCGCAGCTCCGCCGGGTCCAGTCCGGCCTCGTCCGCCATCAGCCGGGCGACGTCCGTGACCTGGTACGCCATCGCCTCGATCGCGGCGCGGGCGAGATGGCGGCGGTCGGAGCCGCGGGTCAGTCCGACCAGCAGGCCCCGGGCGTGCGGGTCCCAGTGCGGCGCACCGAGTCCGGCGAACGCCGGGACGAGGTAGACGCCCTCGTTGCCGTCCGGCAGCTCGGCCGCGAGCGCCTCGACCTCGCCGGCGTCCGCGATGACGCCGAGCTGGTCGCGCAGCCACTGCACGCTCGCACCGGTCACGAAGATGGCGCCCTCGAGCACGAACGTGTCGACACCGCCGAGCCGCCAGCCGACGCTGGTCAGGAGGCCGCCGTCGGACCGGACGGCCTCGGTCCCGGTGTTCATCAGCAGGAACGAGCCCGTGCCGTAGGTGTTCTTCGACGTGCCCGGCGTCCAGGCGCCCTGCCCGAACAGCGCGGCCTGCTGGTCCCCGGCGATCCCGGTGATCGGGGCCGCGACGCCGAGGAACGCGGTGGGGTCGGTCATCCCGAACGCCCCGGCGCTGTCCCGGACCTCGGGCAGGAGGGCCCGCGGCACGTCGAGGACCCCGCAGAGGTCGTCGGTGAAGTCGCCGGCCGCGAGGTCGTACAGCAGGGTGCGCGACGCGTTCGAGGGCTCCGTGACGTGGGCCGTCCCCGCGGTCATGCGGGCGACCAGCCACGTGTCGACGGTGGCGAGGGCGAGGTCGCCGGCCTCCGCCCGGTCACGCGCGCCCGCGACGTGGTCGAGGAGCCAGCCGGCCTTCGTGCCGGAGAAGTAGGCGTCGAGGACGAGGCCCGTCGCGCGGCGGAGGTGGTCCTCGTGGCCGGCGGCCCGCAGCGCCTCGCACCGGTCCGCGGTCCGTCGGTCCTGCCACACGATGGCGCGGTGGACGGGCGCGAGCGTCGCACGGTCGTACAGCAGCGTCGTCTCGCGCTGGTTGGTGATGCCGACGCAGGTGACCTCGTCGGGCCTCGTGCCGGCGGCGGTCAGGGCGTCCCCGCAGGCCGCCAGCGTCGCGGTCCAGATCTCGTCCGCGTCGTGCTCCACGAGGCCGGGGCTCGGGAAGTGCTGCGGGAACTCGCGCTGTCCGACGCCGAGGATGCTCCCCGCGCCGTCGACGACGAAGCCGCGGACGCTGGTCGTGCCGGCGTCGACGGCGAGGATGCGGGCCTCCATCGGCGCTCCCTCCGACCGTGGCCGGGCGCGGTCCGGCCGGTCCCGACGCTACGACACCGGGCGGTCGTTAGCATCCGCGCGACCGGCGCCGGCCGCCCGGCGCCACCCGGACGGGGCTGCCATGACGCGACGCATCGGCCTGCTGACCGGCGGCGGGGACTGCTCCGGCCTGAACGCCGCGATCCGGGCCGTCGTCCGCCGGGCCGAGCAGGACGCCGCGACGGTCCTCGGGTTCCGGGACGGCTGGCGGGGGGTCCTCGACCAGGAGGCCGAGGAGCTCACGACCGCCTGGACCCGGGGCCTGCTGCACCGCGGGGGGACGGCGCTCGGGACGTCGCGGACCGACCCGTACCGCGAGGAGGGCGGGGTCGACCGCCTCCGGGACACCCTCGACGTCCTGCGGCTCGACGGGCTGATCGTGATCGGCGGCGAGGGGACGCTGGCCGCGGCCGGTCGCGTCCACGCGGACGGGGTCCAGGTGATCGGCGTCCCGAAGACGATCGACAACGACGTGCCAGGGACGGACCTCACCATCGGGTTCGCGACGGCCGTCGACGTCGCGACCGACGCGGCGGACCGGCTGCACACGACCGCCGAGTCGCACGACCGGGTCCAGGTCCTCGAGGTGATGGGGCGGCACGCCGGCTGGATCGCGACGTACGCGGGGCTGGCCGGCGGTGCCGACAGCATCCTCATCCCCGAGGTCCCCTTCGACGTCGCGGCGGTCGCGCGGCACCTCAAGTACCGGGCCGGGACCGGCCGCGACTTCTCGGTGGTCGTCGTCGCCGAGGGCGCCCGCCCCGTGCCCGGGACGATCGAGGTCCCCGAGTCCCCGACGGACGAGTTCGGTCGGCCGCGCCTCGGCGGTATCGGGCACGTCGTCGGCCACGAGCTGGCGGCCCGGACCGGCTTCGAGGCCCGGGTCACGGTGCTCGGGCACGTCCAGCGCGGCGGTCGTCCGAACGCCGCCGACCGGGTGCTCGCGACCCAGATGGGGGTCCGCGCCGTCGAGGCCGCGCTGGCCGGCGAGTGGGGGACGTTCGTCGCGTCGCGACGACCCCTCGTCCACCTCCGGCCGCTGGCCGACGCGACCGGCGGCCCGGACACCGTCCCGCCCGAGCTGTACCGGGCGGCCGAGGTGTTCTTCGGCTGACCGGCGTACCGGCGGACGGGCGGACCGGCGGACCGGAGGACGGCTCAGTCGGCGGCGGCGCCCCAAACGGCGCGGTCGACCGGGCCGCGCGTCGCCGGCGTCGCGACCCGCCGGCCGGCCGCCCGGGCGAAGGTCGTGACCGTCGACCGCAGCTCGGCCATGTCCTCGGCCGTCAGTGCCTGCGGTCCGTCGACGAGCGCCCGCTCCGGCTCGGGGTGCACGTCGACGATGACGCCGTCGGCGCCGACGCCGATCGCGGCCCGGATCAGCGGCAGCACGAGGTCGCGCTTCCCGCCCGAGTGGGACGGGTCGATCACGATCGGGAGGTGGGTCAGCGACTGGGCGACCGGGACGGCCGAGACGTCCAGCGTGTTCCGCGTCATCGGCTCGAAGGTCCGGACGCCGCGCTCGCACAGCACGACCTGGAGGTTCCCGGTGTGGGCGATGTACTCGGCCGCCATGACCCACTCCTCGATCGTCGCGGTCATGCCGCGCTTCAGGAGGACCGGTCGGCCGGCGAGCCCGACCTCCTTGAGGAGCTGGAAGTTCTGCATGTTCCGCGTCCCGACCTGGAGCATGTCGGCGCTGCGGGCCACCGTCTCGACGTCGGCCGGCGTCACGACCTCGGTCACGAACGGCAGCCCGAGGTCCCGGGAGACCTCGCGGAGGATCTCGAGGCCGGACTCCCCGAGACCCTGGAACGCGTAGGGGGACGTCCGCGGCTTGAACGCGCCGCCGCGCAGGATCGTCGCCCCGGCGTCGCGGGCCAGCTCGCAGGCGCGGCGTGTCTGCTCGGGCGTCTCGACGGCGCAGGGCCCGGCGATCAGCGTCACGGTGTCGCGGGAGATCGCGGCGTCGCCGACGGTGACGGTCGACGGCCGCGGCTGGGCGTCGTTGGACACCAGCTTGAACGGACGGCTGACGCGGATGACGTCCTCGACGCCGGGGAACGCGTGCAGCGGGAGCTCCGCGAACTGGGTCAGGTCGCCGACGAGGCCGACGATCGTCTGGTGGCGGCCACGGGAGACGAAGCACTCGCCCCCGACGCCGGTCACCGCGTCGACGACGCGGTCGACGTCGTCCTGGGTCGATCCGGCGCGCATGACCACGACCATGGACGCGTCCTCCTTCGTCACGTCGTCACCTCGGTCCGGGGGTGGGGGCGGCCGGACGTCCGAGGCCCCGGGGACGTCCCCGGGGCCTCTCCGCTGCGGTGTCCCGCGCCGTCCTAGCGCGTCCTCACGGAGCGGCCCCGGGTCCGGAGGTGACCGGCCCCGGGCCACGCGAAGGAGCGGTGGGCGGGCATGCGGCGACGCTAGCACGCGGCGCCGGACCGCCCCCGGCCGGGGCCCGGCGTTACGCTGCCACGGGACGCGCCGGAGCCGGGAGCGCCCGGCGGGAGGCCGTGCATGCAGGTCCCCGGAGCGGGTGCGGTGCGCCCCGCGGCGCCGGCGCACGACATCGTCGCGCTCCCGGTGGACGGTGCGGCGGTCCCCTGCCCGGTCTGCCGCCGCGCCAACGCCGCCGATCGGCTGCTCTGCGCGGCCTGCGCCGCCGAGCTGGACACCGGCCGTCCCCACGCCGTGTGGTCGGGCGCGCTCGAGCCCGTCGCCGACGGGGGCCGGCGCCGGGGGAGCGGTCGCCGCCGCGAGCGCGCGCTCCAGGTCCTCGGCGGGGCGGTCCTCGCCGTCGCGCTGGTCGCCGGACCGCTCCGCCTGCTCGGCGTCGGTCCGTTCGCCCCGCCGGCCCGCCTCGAGCCCGCGGTGCTGCTGGCCGCGGGGTACCCCGGTCCCCCCCTGCTGCTGGACGTCGGGGCGGTCGCGACGACCACGACCGTGGCCGGCGTCCTCGACCGCGACGTCGCGGCGCTGAACCTGATCGACGGCGACGTCGCGACCGCCTGGATCGGCGCACCGGTCGACGACAGCGGCGCCGGCGAGGTCGTCGACCTCACCCTGACCGACCCGGCCTGGGTCCGCCGCGTCGAGCTCCGGAACGGGGACCACCGCTCGAACGAGGCGTACGAGCGGAGCGACCGGCTCCTGACGGCGACGCTCACGTTCGACGGCGGCCGCAGCTACCGCGTGGACCTGCTGGACATCGGACTCGCCGCCCAGGTCGTGGAGCTGCCCCGGCCCGAGCTGACGACGCGCGTCTCGCTCCGCATCGACCGCGTGTTCGAGGGGACGGCGGCGCGCGGGGCGGCGATCTCCGAGCTCAGCGTCGTGGGCTGGACCGCCGGCGCGGCCGACGCCGCCCTCGCGCGCGAGCGGGCCCGGACCCCGTGACCGGCGGTCCGACCTTCGACGACGAGCTCGAGTCGCTCGGCTTCCGGCTGGCCGGCTCCAGCCGGCGCGGTGGGCGCCGGTGGGACCTCGCCTTCAACCGGGTCCTGACGCTGATGCTCCACGACTACGACGACCACGTCGTGCTGACCTGGCACTGCGACCTCGGGCGGGCGCTCGTCGAGCGCGACCTCCGGACCAGCCCCAGCGACGTCGCCGAGCTCGAGCTGTTCCCGGCCCACGACGTCCGGCTGCCGCTGGACACGGACGCGATCACGCGCGAGATCTCCCGCGTGCTGGGGCTGCTGCGCATCGACCTCGGCGAGCCGGACCGATGACCGCCGGCGGGGGCGGGTCCGGGGGCGGTCTGGTCGACCACGCCGCCGTCGGGCGCCGGCTGCGTCGGTGGCTGGTCCTGCTCGTCGTCGCGGTCCCGACCGTCTGGCTGGTCGCCGGGTCCGCGACCGGGGGGCCGCGCCCGGCCCGCCTCGCCGAGCTGGCCGGGGCGGCGCTGCTGCTCGGCATCGGGGTCGAGGCCGTCGTCGTCGGTGGGGCGGCGGTGCGCGGCGCGCTCCGCGCCGGCGCGCGGGGCGAGCGGCTCTCGGCGCAGGACGTCCGGCTGCTCCCGCCGCAGCTGCGGCGGCGGCGCTGAGGCTCAGGCGTCCGGCGGCAGGGCCGCGAGCAGCGCCTCCAGCTCGACCGTGTCGAGGACGTTGTCCCACCGGGCCGCGACCCGGCCGTCGGCGCCGACGAGGAAGACCCACGGCTCGTTGCCGCCGGTCTCCGTGCGGATCCAGGCCGCGGCGGCGGGGCTGAGCTCCTGCGCCGCGAAGTCCCGCCAGACCTCGACGTGGACGAACGCCGCCCGGTCGCCGTACCGCTCGGCCAGCGTCGTCAGGTGCTCCGTCAGCGGGCCGCAGACGAGGCTCTGGCAGTAGACGGGGGTCGCGACCGCGACGACGAGCGGTCGGCCCTCGGCGAGCGCCTCGGGGATCCGCGTCGTATGGAGCACCGCGGCCCGGTCCGGTTCGTCGGCGCTCCGCAGGCGCGAGTCCAGTTCCGCGGCCGGCGCGGTCCCGGCGAGGACGTCGGCCGTCACGACGTTCGGGACGTCCGGCGCCGGGTCCCCGACGGCGGTGGCGGCCGGCTCGGCGAGGACCGGCACGATCGCGCGACCACGCGCGGTCCGGCCGTCGGTCAGCTCGGCCTCGACGAGGACGCCCCAGTACCCGGCCGCGTCGAGGTCGACGCGGGCGTCGTACACGCCCGTCAGCACCCCGCCCGAGACGACGTCGGGTCCGGTCGCCGGGGCCGCGACGTCGAGGCCGGGCACGGGCAGCCACGTCGCGGTGACCGGCGCGCCGAGCGCCGCGGTGCCGCCGGCCTCCGCGCCGAGGTGGCCGAGTCGGATGCGGACGGTCCCGCCCGCGACGCGTTCGCGGTCGGCGGTGAACACGGCCAGGAGCAGCCGGCGTCCGGTCCCGACCGCCACGTCGAAGCTCGCCGGGGCGATCGCGAGCTCGAGGTCGGCGGCGCCCGGATCGGCGACGGTGTCCGGCGCGGCGGGGTCGGAGCCGCCCCCGCAGGCGGTCACGAGCAGGGCGAGGGCCAGCGCCGCGGCGGCGCGGGACGGGCGGGGGCGGCGGGGCACGGGCTCTCCTCCGCGGGGGCGGGACGGGCCGCGCGCGGACGTCGGGCCGGCCGCGCGCCGGACGGGCGAGGGTATGGCAGCCTCCCCCCGTGACCCCCGGACGAGGACGACCGCGACGGGTGCCGGCCGCGGTCGGCGCCGTGCTCGTCGTGCTCGGCGCCGGGTGCGCCGCCCCGCCGCCGGCGGCCGAGGGGCCGCCCCCGCTCCGGGTCGCGGTCGGGCCGGACCCGGAGGCCGCGCTGCTGGCGCGGACGGCCGCGGTGCTGGCGGAGGGGGCCGGGCTCCCCGTGGCGCTCGTCCCGCTGGCCGAGGTGCGCGGCGAGCGCCAGGCCGTCGAGCTCGGCGACGCCGACCTGCTGATCGCCTACTCCGGGCAGGCCTGGCTGGAGGTGCTGGGCCGGCCGGACCCGCCGGGCGATCCGGCGGCCGGGCTGCTCGAGGTCGCGGCCGACGACCTCGCCCGCGGCCTGGTCTGGCTGGTCCCGCCGGTCGGGGAGGGGCCGGAGGAGCCGCCGGCCAACGCGACCTTCGCGCTGTTCGTCGCCGGCCCGCCGGCCGTCGACGCCGACCTCCGGACGGTGTCGGGGCTGGCCCTGCGGCTCGGCGAGCGGCCGGAGGCGTCCCTCTGCGTGGACGAGGAGTTCGCCGCGCGGCCCGACGGGCTCGGGGCGCTGCTCGCGGCGTACGGCGTCCGCCGGGACCGGCCCTTCCTCGCGGCCGGTCCGGCCCGGGCGGTGCGGGGGGTGGTCGCCCGGGACTGCCTGGCCGGCCTGACGCACGCGACCGACGGGCGGGCCTGGGCGGCCGGCCTGCAGCCGCTCGTCGACGACCTCCGCTTCTTCTTCGCGCTGGTCCCGGTCCCCGTCGTCCGGTCCGAGGCGCTGGCGGTGCACCCCGGGCTGCGGTCGGCCCTGGCGCCGCTCCGCCGGCTCTCCACCGCGACCCTCGGACGGGCGAACGCCCGGGTCGTCCGCGGGGAGGACGTCGCGGTGGTCGCGGCCGACCTCGCCGCGACCCTGCGGGGTGGGGCGCCGACGGCCCCCTGACGGCCCCCACGGCCCGTCGGGCGGCCCCGCCGTCCGCGCCGCGCACGTCGTCGCGGTCCCGGCTTGACGGGTCGCGGTCGGGCTCCGTACGGTCCCCGAATCGAACAGATGTTCGACCGCTCGCGCGCATCGTGCCCCCTCCGCGCCGGACGGTCGTCGGGACACGGACACGGCATGGACGCGCGATGAGGCGGTACCGGGAGGTCCTGGAGGAGGTCGAGGTCGCCGACGGGGCGCCGGCGGGGTTCCGCTGGCGCGGCCGCCGGTACCGGGTGCTGCAGGTGCTGGGCCACTGGCACGAGGAGGCCGGCTGGTGGCGGCTCCCGGACGGCGCGACCCGGCAGCTCGAGCGCAGCGACCTCTGGCGGGTCGAGGCCGGGCCGGACGGCGGCGTCTACGAGCTGGTGCGGCGCGGACCCCGCTGGCGGCTCGATCGCGTCTGGGACTGAGGTGGCGCGGTCGTCCACCGGACCGCCGCGGTTCGCCCACCTCGCCGCCCGCTCCACCTTCTCGCTGCGCGACGGCACGATCCCGCCGGAGCGTCTCGCCGCGGCCGCGGCCGCGGCCGGGATGACCCACGTCGCGCTCACGGACCGCGACGGCGTCGGCGGGGCGGTCCGGTTCGTCCGGGCCGCCGAGGGGGCGGGCGTCGTCCCGGTCCTCGGCGTCGACCTCGCCGTCCGGACCGGGGCGACCGGGGGCGACGACGCGGTCGTGCCCGATCACCGGCCCGGCCCCGCGGTCGGCGGCCGTCGGCGGGCGCCGGACCTGCCGCGGGTCGTGCTGCTCGCGCGGGACGCCGACGGCTTCGCCGACCTCTGCCGCGCGACGACGCGGGCGCATGCGAACGACCGCGCGGTCCCGCACCTGCGCGCCGAGGACCTCGGGCTGCTCGCCACCTCGGGTCGGGTCGTCGCCGTCCTCGGTCCGGACGCGCCCGTCGGACGGCTGCTCGCCCGCGGCCGTCCCGACGCCGCCGCGGCCGAGCTCGCGCGGTGGCGCGACCTGCTCGGTCCGGACGGCGCGGTGCTCGGCGTCCGCGACCACCGCGTCGCCCCGGGGGGGCGTCGCGTCCACGGGCGGCCCGACCCCGACGAGCCCGGTGACGACGCCCGCATCGCCCGCACGCTGGCGCTGGCCGCGCGGACCGGCGCGACCGCGGTCGCGGTGAACGACGTCCGGCACGAGCGGCCCGGGGACGCGGTCGTCGCCGACGTGCTGCGGTGCGTCCGCCTCGGCGTGCCCCTCGCGGACCGGCACGTGGGTCGGACCACCTCCGCCGCCCACCTCGCCGACCCCGCGACGATGGCCCGGCGGTTCCGCGAGCGGCCCGACCTGCTCGCGGCCGCGGCGGACCTCGCCGCGTCCTGCGCCCCGGCGCTGCCGGTCGGCGGGATCCGTGCGCCGCGCCTGACGGGCCTCGAGCCGGTCGCGGCGGCCCGGGCCCTGCGCGCCCGGGCCGAGGCGGGGCTGGTCCGGCGCCTCGGTCCGCCGACGACCGCCGCCGCGGAGCGGCTCGTGCGCGAGCTGGCCGCGATCGACGCGGCGGGACTGCACGACCTGTTCCTCGCCGTCGCCGACGTCGTCGCCGACGTCCGGGCGATGGGGATCCTCGTCGCCTGCCGCGGCTCGGCCGCGGGCAGCCTCGTCTGCTACGCGCTCGGGATCGGCGACGTCGACCCCGTCGCGCACGGGCTGTCGTTCGAGCGGTTCATGAACCCCTGGCGCGACGAGCTGCCCGACATCGACCTCGACGTCGAGTCCCACCGTCGCGAGGACGTGTACGACCGTGTGCTCGCGCGGTACGGGGCCGAGCGGGTCGCCTGCGTCGGGATGTACGAGACGTTCCAGGGTCGCTCGGCGGTCCGCGAGGTCGGGGCGGCGCTGGGGCTGCCGGCCGAGGAGGTCGCCCGCGTCGCGTCGCGCGTCCCGCACGTGCGGGCCCGGGACCTCCGGCGCGCGCTCGACCGCCTGCCCGAGCTCGCCGGCAGCCGCCTCGACGCGGGGGCGCTCGGGACGCTCCTGGACCTCGCGGCCCGGCTCGACGGGATGCCCCGTCACCTCGCGATGCACCCCTGCGGGATCCTGCTCTCGGACGACGGGCTGACGGGTCGGACGCCGCTGCAGCGCAGCGCCCACGGCTACCCGGTCAGCCAGCTCGACAAGGACGACGTCGCGGCGCTCGGATGGCTGAAGCTCGACGTGCTCGGCGTCCGGATGCTCTCGGCGATGCGGCACTGCGTCGACCTCGTGAACGGCGTGACGCGCGACCCCCGGGTGCCGCGGGCGCCGACGCGCGACCCCGCGACCGCCGGGGTCCCCGGCTGGACGGACGGCCGGTTCGACGTCGGGGCGATCCCCGACGACGACCCCGCGACCTACGACCTGATCCGCTCGACCCACTCGGTCGGCGTGTTCCAGATCGAGTCACCGGGTCAGCGCGAGCTGCTGGGGCGGCTGCAGCCGACGGGCATCGGCGACCTCGTCGCCGAGATCTCGCTGTTCCGGCCCGGGCCGATGCGTGCGGACATGGTCACGCCGTACGTCGCCCGCCGGCACGGCGAGGAACCGGTCGCGCACGCGCACCCGGTGCTGGCGCCGGTGCTCGACGAGACCTTCGGCGTCATCGTCTACCACGAGCAGGTGATGGGGGTCCTCGCCGCGCTGACCGGGTGCGACGCCGGGTACGCGGACCTGCTCCGCCGGCGCCTGGCCGATCCCGAGGGGGTCCGGCTGGTCCGGCGGTTCGTCCGCGACCGCGCCGCGGCCCGAGGGCTCCCGTCCGACGCGGTCGAGCGGGTCCTGGACGACGTCGCGTCGTTCGCGGCGTTCGGGTTCTGCAAGGCGCACGCGGCGGCGTTCGCGGTCCCGACCCAGCGCAGCGCGTTCCTGAAGGCGCACCTGCTCCCCGAGTTCATGGCCGGCCTGATCGCGCACGACCCCGGGATGTACCCGCGCCGGATGATCGTCGAGGAGTGCCGGCTCTGGGCGGTCCCCGTCCTCGGCCCCGACGTGCACGCCTCCGGGCGGGACGCCCACGTCGAGGTCCTCGACGGGGACGAGGCCGACGCCCTGCTCGGGCTGACCGCGGCCCGGGAGACCGCCGCCCGCGGCGGGGATCCGGCCCCGCTGCTGCCCGACGGCTGGTCCTGGCCGGTCGACGCCCCGCGACCGCTGCCGCCGACCGGGCGCGACGCCGGCGCGCGGCCGGACGGTCGGCGGTGGGCGGTCCGGCTGGGCCTCGACGCCGTCGGCGAGGTCGCGGGCGACGAGGTCGAGCGGCTCCTCGAGCTGCGGCCGTTCGTGGACCTCGCCGACCTCCGCGCCCGGGCCGGGCTGGCACGGCCGGGCGCGCTGGCGCTGGCCGCGGCCGGGGCGCTCGACGGGGTGGCCCGGGTCGGGGTCGGCGGTCCGCGCGACCGCCGTGCCCTCCGCCTGGCCGTGGAGGAGGCCTGGGCCGGCCGGGCCACGGCCCGCGCCGGGGCCCGGGCCGCCGCGCAGGCGACGCTGCCCCTCCCGCCCCCGGCCCCGCCGACGCTGCCGCCCGAGCGCCGCGGGGACCGACTGCGGGCGGAGCTGGCCGCGACCGGCGTCGAGCTGACCACGCACGTCGTCGCCCCCTACGCACCGCTGCTCCGGGCGCTCGGGGTGACCGACGCCCACGCGCTGCGTGACGCGCCGACGGGGGCACGCGTCCGGGTCGCCGGGGTCCGCGTCGCGCTGCAGTCCCCGCCGCAGCGCTCCGGGGACCGGGTGCTGTTCCTCTCCCTCGACGACCGGACCGGCCAGGTCCAGGTGACCTTCTTCGCCCGGTCGCTGCCGGACTGCGCCTGGGTCGTCCGGACCGCATGGCTGGTCGTCACCGAGGGGGTCGTGTCGCGGCGCGGCCGACGCGGGGCGACCGTCGTGGGTCGGCGGGCCTGGGACCTCGCCCGGCTGTGGCGGGCATGGCAGGCTGGGGACCTCGACGCGGCGCTGGCCGAGCGCGGCACGCCCGGCGTCGGGGCGCAGGACGCGGCCGGTCGCGACGGATCCGCCGCCGCGGGCGCCGCGGGGCTGACCGCGAGCGAGTGGGGGAGGGGGAGCCGCCGGTGAGCCGTCCGCCCGAACCGATCCTCCACCTCGACATGGACGCGTTCTACGCCGCCGTGGAGCAGCGCGACGACCCGGTGCTGGCCGGCCGTCCCGTCGCCGTCGGCGCCGCCTCCGGCCGGGGCGTCGTCGCCGCCGCCTCGTACGAGGCGCGGGCCGCCGGCGTGCACAGCGCGATGCCCATGGTCCGGGCACGTCGGCTCTGCCCCGACCTCGTCGTCGTCCCGCCGCGGTTCGACCGGTACCACGAGGTCAGCGACGCGGTGATGGCGGTGCTGCACGACGTCACCCCGCTGGTCGAACCGCTCTCGCTCGACGAGGCGTTCCTCGACGTGACGGGCGCCGTCGGGCTGTTCGGTCCCCCGCCGACGATCGGGGCGGCGCTGCGCGCGCGCATCCGGACCGAACTCGCCCTGCCCTGCTCGGTCGGCGTCGGTCCGACCAAGTCCGTCGCGAAGCTGCTCTCGGGGCTCGCGAAGCCCGACGGGCTGCTGCACTGGCCGACGGCGGAGGTCGTGGCGCGGCTGCGACCGCTGCCCGTCGGTCATCTCTGGGGCGCGGGGCCGCGGACCGTCGAGCGGCTGGAGGGGTACGGCCTGACGACCGTCGGCGACGTCGCCGACACCGACCGTCGCACGCTGCAGCGACTGGTCGGGGAGGCGCTCGGCGCGCAGCTCCACGACCTCGCGCGGGGTGTCGACCCGCGCCCGGTCGTCCCCACGCGTCCCGCCCGGTCCGTCTCGGCCGAGGCCACCTTCGACGCCGACGTGGACGATCCCGCGGTGCTGGACCGTCGGCTGCTGGAGCTCGCCGCCCGCGTCGCGCGGCGGCTCCGCCGTTCGGGCCTCGTCGCGCGGACCGTGACCCTGAAGGTCCGGCTCGCCGATCACACGGACGTGACGCGGGCCCGGACGCTGCCCGTCCCGACCGCGCGGACGCACGACGTCGTCGCGGCGGCGCGGGCGCTGCTCGCGGCGCTCCGGCTGGAGCGTGCCCGCGTCCGGCTGCTCGGGGTGCGGTGCTCGGGGCTGCGCGACGCCACCGACGCGGGCCCGGTCCAGCCGCGGCTGCTCGCCGACCCCGGGGCGGGGGAGGACGATCCCGCGGTCGACGGTCGCTGGGGCGCGCTCGACCGGGCCGCCGACGCGATCGCGGACCGGTACGGGGCCCCCGCCGTCTCCTGGGCGGCGCTGCTCGCCGACGACGACCCGGACGACGATCCGGACGCCGCCCCGGACGACCGCCCCGACGACGGACCGGGGGCCGGCCCCGGCCCGGCGGCGACGGGGACCTCCGCCGTCAGGCGGTCGGGAGGAACCTGACGGTCGTCCCGCGCGCGGCGCGGTCCTCGAGGTAGCCCGCGAGCTCGTCGTAGACGGCGTCGCCGACCATGGTGCGCAGCTCGAGCTCCATGGTGCGGAACAGCGGCCGATCGCCGACGAACGCCGTGCCGTCGTCGAAGCACCACCACGTGAAGTCGGCCCCGCCCTCGCCCCAGTCGCCGCGCTCGAACGCGTGGACCGTGTGGACCTCGATCGTCCCGCCGTCGTTCCCGACCTTCTCCTCGATCGTCCGGTGCAGCGGGACCTGCCAGCAGACGGTCGGCTTGTGGGTCATCGGGTCCTCGCCGCGGCGCACCGCGAGGTGGTGCAGCGCGCAGCCCTCGCCGGCGGCGAACCCCTCACGGTTCGCGAAGATGCAGCCGCCCTCGACGACGCGGGTGTGCGTGTCGCCCTCGTCGTCGGTCTCGTACAGCCCCTTGCGCAGGGCGGAGCGGTGGAACTGCATCGTCTCCGGATCGAGCGCGTCGCGGACGAGCGCCTCGAGGGCGGCCGGGTCGTCGTCCTCGTTCAGGTAGGCGCCGTGGACGCAGCACCCGAGCACGGCCCGACCGGAGATGCCGCGGCAGCCGGCGCCGTAGACGCAGCGGTAGTCCGAGAGCAGGAACGAGACGTCGAAGGTGTACCGACGACGCGGCTCGTCGGGATCGTCGAGGGTGACCCATTCACGCTGCGGCAACGTCGGCTCCGGGGCGGGGGCGCGTCCGCGCGGACGTCGCCGTGCGGACGGCGCGGAGCCTAACGGTCGTCGCGTACGGTCCGCGTGCGGCGCGGGGGAGGGGATGTCGGAGCCGACGCGGTACGAGGTCGTCGAGGGCGTGGCCCACGTCGTCGTCGCGCGTCCGGCGAAGCGCAACGCCCTCGACCGCACCGTCCTGGCGCGACTCGCGGCGCACGCCGCCGAGGTCGACGACGACCCCGCCGTCGGCGCGGTGGTCGTCTCGGGCGAGGGCGGGCACCTCTCGGCGGGGCTGGACCTCGCGGACCTCGCGGGACTCGCGACCGATCCGCCGACCGAGGCCGACGTGGCCGCGGTCCAGGCGGTGTTCACAGCCTTCGAGGAGCTCGACGTCCCGGTCCTCGCGGCCGTCGAGGGGGTCTGCCTCGGGGGCGGGCTGCAGCTCGCGCTGGCCTGTCACCTGCGGGGCGTCGCCCCCGGCGCGCGGATGGCCGTCCTCGAACCCCGGTGGGGCCTGGTCCCCGACCTCGGTGCGACCTGGCGGCTGCCGCGGCTGGTCGGGGCCGGCCGCGCCACCGAACTGATCCTCTCCGGTCGCGAGGTCGACGCGGAGGAGGCGCTGGCGATCGGGCTCGCCGAGGTCCCGCTCCCCGCCGAGGGGCCGGTCGAGGCCGCCCACGGCCTGGCGGCGCGGCTGGCCGCCGGTCCGACGGCGCTGCGGCTGGTGCCGCGCCTGGTCCGGGAGGCGGTCGGTGCCCCGCGCGCGTCCGCGCTGGCCGCCGAGGCCCGCGCCCAGCTCCGGGCGCTCGCGTCGGGTGACCTCGCGGCCGCCGTCGCGGCGGCCGGCGGGGCCGCGGACGGTGCGTCCGGGGGCGGTCCGACCCGTCCCTGACGCCCGGGGTCACGAACCCGTCACAACGCCCCCGGCCACCGTCCACAGGAACCGCCGGCGCCCGCTCGGCGGTCCCGGTCGGCGGTACGGTGAGTCGCACAGGGCACGGACGGGGACGCGCGAGGACGGCATCGGGATGGGACTCTCCGAGCACGAGCGACGGATGTTCGCCGAGATCGAGCGGCAGCTCGTCGAGGACGACCCGCGGTTCGTCGCGCGCTCGCGCCGGCGGCTCGCGGCGTGGTCCCCGACCGTCCGGACGCGCGCGGCGGTCGTGCTGGGCGTCCTCGGCCTCGTCGGCGTCCTCAGCCTGACCTTCGACATCGTGTACGGCGCGCTCGGTATGGCGGCGCTCCTGGCCGCGCTGGTCCTCGGGGCCAGCGCCCGCACGGACCGCGCCCGCGCCGCCGAGGGGGTCGGGCGGACCGAGGGCCGCTGAGCCCGCCGCGGGGCCCGCGGACGGGTCCGCCGCCGTCGCCCTGATCGCTCCCGTGCCCTGACCGCCCCGGGCCCCGCCGTGGCCTCGACGCCGCCACCGCTGGGCAATCCCTCCACCTCCCTCCACCGCTCCAGTGGCTCTTCATGCCCTTTCTGGCACGTTCCGGCCCCGAGAAGCGGTGCCCGCTGCTTGACCGTCCGGCTGGGGTGGCCTAGAGTGGAGCGAAGTGGAGGACCGTGCCCGGACGCCCCGGGCGCCGCACCGGTGCGGCCGTCGGCCCTCGCGGGAGGTGGCGCGTGTTCCTCGGCGAGCACCCGCACACCCTCGACGCGAAGGGCCGCGTCATCCTCCCGGCGCGGTTCCGGGAGCGGCTGGCCAGCGGACTCGTCTTCGCGCCGGCGCAGGACCGCTGCATCGACGTGTTCCCGCTGACCGGGTTCGAGCGCCGCGTCGAGGAGCTCCGGGCCCTCCCGCGCGAGGACGAGCGGGCCCGCGCGTACCTCCGCATCCTGCTGGCCGGGGCGCAGGAGGAGAAGCCGGACGCCCAGGGCCGCGTGACGATCCCGCCCCGTCTCCGGTCCTACGCCGGGCTCGACCGCGAGCTGGTCGTGAACGGCGCCGACGAGCGCGTCGAGATCTGGGACCGCGCGACGTGGGAGTCGTACCGCGAGCGGGCGGAGGACGCCTTCGCGACGCTCGACCGGGGCTTCGACCGATGACGACGGTGCCGCCCCACGTCCCCGTGCTGCTGGACGCCGTCACCGACCTCCTCGAGCGGCCCGACGGGGTCGTCGTGGACCTGACCCTCGGGGCGGGCGGCCACGCCCGGGCCGTCGTCGCCCGCCGGCTCCAGGTCTGGGGTCACGCCGACCTCCTCGGCGTCGACCGGGACGAGGACGCCCTCGCGCTGGCGCGCGAGCGACTGGCCGAGGAGCTGGCCGACCCGCGGGTCCGCATCCGGTTCGTCCACGCCCGCGCCGACCGGCTGGGGGAGGTCCTCGACACCGCGGGGATCGGACACGTCGCCGGCGTGCTGCTCGACCTCGGGGTGTCCTCGATGCACCTCGACCGCCCCGAGCGCGGGTTCGCCCACCGTCTCGAGGGGCCCCTCGACATGCGCATGGACCGCAGCGGGGGTCCGACCGCGGACGACCTGGTCAACGGACTGCCCGAGGAGGAGCTGGCCGACGTCATCCGCCGCTACGGCGAGGAGCGGTTCGCGCGCCGCATCGCGGCCGCGATCGTCGCCGCCCGTCCGGTCGCCGGCACGCGGGAGCTGGCCGAGCTCGTCCGTGGCGCCATCCCGGCCGGGGCCCGGCGCACCGGGGGACACCCGGCCGCACGGACGTTCCAGGCCCTCCGCATCGCGGTGAACGAGGAGCTGACCGCGCTCGAGGCGACGCTCCCCGTCGCCATCGACCGTCTGGACAGCGACGGCGTGCTGGTCGTGCTGAGCTACCACAGCCTCGAGGACCGCATCGTCAAGCGGGCGCTGGCGGCGGCCGCGACGGGCTGCGTGTGTCCGCCGGACCTCCCGGTCTGCGGCTGCGGCCGGCGGCCGCTCGTCGAGCACGTCGTGCGGCGGCCCCTCACGGCGGACGCCGAGGAGCGCCGCCGCAACCCCCGCAGCGGCTCCGTGCGGCTGCGGGCCGTCCGGCGCCTGGCGGTGGCCGCGTGAGCGCCCTCGCCGTCGTCCGTCCCCGCCCCGCCGCCGGGCCCGACGTCGGCGCCCCGTCCGCGCGGAGCCCCCGCGCCGCCGCGCCGGCCGCCACCGGTCGGGTCAGGCTCGCGGTCGCCGTGTCGGTCCTGGCCCTCGGGGCCGGGGCGCTGTTCGGCGCCGTGGCGCTGAACGCGTCGGCCGCGCAGGCCGCCGTGACGGCCCGTCGGCTCGAGGGCGAGGTCCGGGCGGCCGAGCGCCACCACGCGGACCTCCTCGTCGACGTGGCCGAGCTCGAGGACCCGGCCCGGATCCGGGCCCGGGCGCTCGAGCTCGGGATGATCCCGGCCCCGGCCGCCCGTCACCTGGTCCTGCGGCGGGCCATCGCCGCCGACGGCGCCCCGGACCCGGTCCTGCCCGGGGTCGCGGACCCCCTCAAGCCCGTCCTGACGCAGGAGCGCTGAGGTGCGCGGTCCCCGGCGCCGCGGGGCGTCGACCCCGCCGCCGCCGCCGGCCGTGGTCGTCCCCGTCCGCCGCATCCGGTCCGCGTTCGCGGTGGTCCTCGTCCTCATCGGCCTGACCGTGGCGCAGCTCGTCCAGGTGCAGGTCGTCGACGGCGCCGAGCACGCCGCGCGCGGCGAGCGGCAGCGGCTGCGCACCGTCGAGCTGCCCGCCGTCCGGGGCCGCATCTACGACCGCGAGGGCGCGGTCCTCGCGACGTCGGTCGACGCCGCCGCCGTCCACGCCGATCCGGCCGCGTTCCGACCCACGACCCGGCCGGACGGCACCCGGGTCCCGGCCGCGGGGGACCGTCGGGAGGTCGCACGGGCCCTCGCGCCGCTCCTCGACCTCGATCCCGTCGCCCTCGCCGACCGGCTGGACCGCGACGGTCGCTTCGTCTACCTCGCCCGCCAGGTGGACCTCGCCACCGCCGAGGCCGTGATGGACCTCCGCCTGCCCGGCATCGGCATGCACGTCGAGCCGCGGCGGGCCTACCCGTCGGGCGGGACCGCGGCACAGGTCGTCGGGTTCACCGGCATCGACGGGGCCGGTCTCCAGGGCCTGGAGGCCAGCCACGACCACGTCCTCCGAGGCCGCTCCGGGACCCTCCTCGTCGAGCACGCCCCGGGTGGGCTCGCCATCGCGTCGGGTGAGCGCGAGCTCGTCCCGGCCGAGCCGGGTGCGGACCTCGTCCTCACCCTCGACCGCGAGATCCAGCACGTCGCCGAGCGGGTCGCCGCCGACGTGTCCGCGCGGTACGACGCGCTCGGCGCGACCGTCGTCGTCCTCGAGGTCGGGACCGGGGACGTCCTCGGCATGGCCTCCGCCCCGACGTTCGACCCGAACGCGCGCCGGACCGGCGACGCCGCGGCGTGGCGGAACCGCGCCGTGACCGACCTGTTCGAGCCGGGGTCGACGCAGAAGGCGCTGACCGTCGCCGTCGCCCTCGAGAGCGGTGCCGTCACGCCGGCCACGGCCTTCGACGTCCCCGACCGCCTGACGGTCGGCGGGCACACGTTCACGGACGTCAGCCGGCACGGCGTCGAGCGGTGGACGGTCGGGGACGTCCTCGCCCGCTCGAGCAACGTCGGCACCATCCTCGTGGCCGAGCGGATCGGCGAGGAGGCCCTCCGCGAGGGACTGCTGGCGCTGGGCCAGGCGCGGCCGACCGGGCTCGGCTTCCCGGGCGAGGTCGCCGGACACCTCCCGGCCGCCGACGCGTGGTGGGCGACGACGCTCCCCACGGTCGCCATCGGGTACGGCACGTCGACGACGCTCCTCGGCCTCGCGACCTCCTACGCCACGCTGGCCAACGACGGCGTCCGCGTGACGCCGCGGCTCGTGCGCGGCACGGTCGGCCTCGACGGTCGTCTGGAGCCGGCGCCGCCGGCCGCCGCCGAGCGGGTGCTCTCGGCCCGCACGGCCGGGGTCGTCCTCGAGCTGCTCGGCGCGGCCGTCGACGGTCCCGGCGCGACCGGCGGGCTGGCCGCCGTCCCCGGGTACCGCGTCGGTGGCAAGACCGGGACGGCGCGGAAGCCGCTGGTCGACGCCGCCGGGTACTCGGACCAGTACGTGGCGTCGTTCGTCGGCGTCGCGCCACTGGACGATCCGCGACTCGTCGTCGCCGTCATGGTCGACGCCCCGCAGGGCGCGTACTACGGGGGCGCGGTCGCGGCCCCCGCCTTCGCCGAGGTCATGCACGCGAGCCTGCTCGCCCGCCGGATCGTCCCGGACGGGAGCGGCCGGTCCCTCGACGAGCTCGTCCGCTCCGCCGCCGCCGCACCCGCGCCCACCGCGCCCTGAGTCGGTGGCCGGCGCGCGGAGCCGTGGTCCGGCGGCGGTCCGACGTCCGGGGTCGGCGGGGTCCCCGCCGTTAGCCTCGCCACCGGCGCGCCGCCGCGCGTCGCGGGCGAGGGCCCGGGGAGCCCCGAGGAGCGTCGTGGCCGCGCGTCTCTCCGCCGTGCGCGAGGTCCTGCCCGGGGCGGACCTCCGCGGCGGCGACCCGACCCTCGGCGACGTCACCCACGACAGCCGGGAGGTCGGACCCGGGGCCCTGTTCTGCGCCGTGCCCGGGGCGCGGACGGACGGCCACGACCACGCCGCGGCGGCCGTCGCGGCCGGGGCGGGGGCCGTGCTGGTCGAGCGGTGGCTGGACCTCGACGTGCCCCAGCTCCGCGTCCCGTCCGTCCGGGCGGCCATGGGGCCCGCGGCCGCGGTGGTCCACGACCGTCCCGCGGACGACCTGCTGCTGCTCGGTGTGACGGGCACCAACGGCAAGACGACGGTCGTGACCCTCCTCGAGTCCGTCCTGGCCCGGACCGGCCGCGGGACCGGGGTCGTCGGGACCCTCGGCGTGCGGCTCCACGGCGCGACGGTGCCGCAGGACCGGACGACGCCGGAGGCGCCCGTCCTGCAGCGGCTGCTCCGCGACCTCCGGACCCGCGGGGCCGACGCGGTCGCGATGGAGGTGTCGTCGCACGGGCTGGCCCTCCACCGGGTCGACGGCATCCGCTTCGCCGTGGTCGGGTTCACCAACCTCACGCAGGACCACCTCGACTTCCACGGGGACATGGCCGCCTACCTCGCGGCGAAGGCCCGGCTGTTCACGCCGGAGCTCGCGGACCGCGGCGTGGTGCTCCTCGACGCGCCCGGCGCGGACGGGATCCGCGCCGCGGCCCGCGTCCCCCTCGTCACCGTGGGCGCGACCGGGGCGGACCTCGGGGTCCGGGTCCGCGAGGTCGGCCCCGACGGCGGGTCGGCCGAGCTGCTGACGCCGGACGGCCCGGTCCCCGTCCGGACGAGCCTGCTGGGTCGGCACAACCTCGACAACGCGCTCCTGGCCGCCGCGATGGCGGTGGTCGCGGGGCTGCCGGCGGAGGCGGTCGCGGCCGGTGTCGCCGCCGCGGGCCCGCCGTCCGGGCGGCTCGAGCCCGTCCCCGGCCCCGCCGGGGCCGCCGCGCCGCGGGTCCTCGTCGACTACGCCCACACGCCCGACGCGGTCGCGACCGCCGTCGCGGTCGGCCGGGACCTGACGCGCGGTCGCGTCGCGGTCGTGCTCGGGGCCGGGGGCGACCGCGACCGCGGCAAGCGCCGGGGGATGGGCGCGGCCGCGGCGACGGCGGACCTGGCCGTCGTCACCGACGACAACCCGCGCGGCGAGGACCCCGCCGCGATCCGGGCCGAGGTGCTGGCCGGGGCCGTCGACGCCGCGGGGACCGCCGAGGTCCGGGAGGTCGCGGACCGGGCCGACGCCATCGCCGCGGCCGTGGCGTGGGCCCGGCCGGAGGACGTCGTCCTCGTCCTCGGGAAGGGCCATGAGACCGGGCAGGAGCGGGCGGGACGCGTCCTGCCCTTCGACGACCGGGTCGCGGCCGCGTCGGCGCTCGCCGCCCGGGCCCGCGGGGACGTCCGCCCGGCCGTCGCGGGCTCCGCACCGTGATCCCCCTCCGCCTCGCCGAGGTCGCCGCCGCCGTCGACGGCGTGGTCGAACCCGCCGACGCCGCGGGGACGGTCGTCGAGGCCGTCATCACCGACACCCGGGTGCGCGCCGGGGCACCCGCCCTGTTCGTCGCCCTCCCGACGGCCGCCGCCGACGGGCACGACCATCTCGCCACGGCTGAGCGGGCGGGTGCGGTCGCGGTCCTCGTCGCGGCCGACCGAGCCGGTCCGTCCCCCGGCGAGGGTCCGCCGCGCGTGGTCGTCGCGGACACGTGGGCCGCGCTCGGCGCGCTGGCGTCGCACCTGCGCGCGGCGGTCGCGCCGCGGGTGGTGGCGGTGACGGGTTCGTACGGCAAGACGACGACGAAGGACCTCGCGGCCGCCGCGGTCCGCACCGCCCGGCGGACCGTCGCCTCCCGCGCCTCGCACAACAACGAGCTCGGGGTCCCGCTGACCCTGCTCGCCCTGGAGACCGGGACGGAGGTCCTCATCGCCGAGATCGGCGTCCGCCTGCCGGGCGACCTCGACGCCGCGGCCGCCCTGGTCCGGCCCGACGTCGCCGTCGTGACCGCCGTCGGCCCGGTCCACCTCGAGACGCTCGGGGACCTCGACGGTGTCGCGCGCGAGAAGGGCCGACTGGTCGCCGCGCTCCGGCCCGGCGGCACGGCCGTCCTGAACGCCGACGACCCCCGCGTGGCCGCGATGCGCCGTGACGACGTCACGACCCTGACGGTCCGTGCGGCCGGCGGCGCGGCGGACGTCGTCGCCGACGGCGTCCGCGACGCCGGCGATGGGCGCGTCGCCGCGGTCGTCCGGACCCCGTGGGGGACCGTCGAGGTCACCCCGCCGCTGCCCGGGCGCCACCACCTCGGCAACGCGATGCTGGCGCTGACGGTGGCCGGACTGGTCGGGGCCGACCTCGAGGTCGCCGCGGCCGCGATCGCGACGGCGCCGACGAGCGCGTCACGGTCGGCGCTGCGCCGCTCGGGTGGAGTCGTCGTGCTCGACGACGCCTACAACGCCTCGCCACCGACCGTGCTGGCCGCGCTCACGACGCTCGCCGGACTCACCGTCACCGGGCGCCGGTGGGCGGTGCTCGGGACGATGGCCGAGCTCGGTCCGGACGCCGCCGCGCTGCACCGCGAGGTCGGCGCGGCCTGCGCCGACCTCGACCGGCTGGTCGCCGTCGGCGCCGGGGGCGCGGACCTCGCGGCGGGCGCCGTGGCGGCGGGGCTGCCCCCCGGGCGCGTGGTGACGGTCCCGGACGCGGAGGCCGCGCTGGCCGTGGTCGCGGCCGAGGTCGCCGCCGGCGACGCGGTCCTCGTGAAGGCGTCCCGGGTCGTCGGGCTCGACCGCGTCGCGGCCGGCCTCGTCGGCACGACGGAGGGGGCGGCGGCGTGATCGGTGTCCTCATCGCGGCCGCGACGGCCCTCGTGCTCGCGCTCGGGGGGACGCCGCTCCTGGTCCGATGGTTCCGGACGCGGGGCATCGGGCAGCCGATCCGGGAGGAGGGGCCGAGCAGCCACCGCAGCAAGGCCGGGACCCCGACGATGGGCGGGACCGCGATCGTCCTCGCGACCCTCGTCGGGTACCTGGCCGCGCAGGCGGACCGCCCCCGGTGGACGGCGTCGGGCCTCCTGATCCTCGGCACGCTGGTCGCGACGGCCGTCGTCGGCGCCGCGGACGACCTCATCAAGCTGCGCATGCGGCGCAACCTCGGGCTGAACAAGACGACGAAGTTCGTCGGCCAGGCCGTCATCGCCGTGGCGTTCGCCTGGGCGGCGCCGGCGCTGGCTGACGTGCCCCGCAGCATCACGCTGGTCGGCGACCTCGCGGTCGATGTCGGGCCGCTCGCGTTCGGCGTCTGGATCTTCCTCCTGATCGCCGGGACGACGAACGCCGTGAACCTCACCGACGGCCTGGACGGGCTGCTCGCCGGTGCCGCCGCGCTGGTCTTCGGCGCGTACGCCCTGATCGCGTTCTGGCAGTTCCGGAACGCGGGTGACTACGCCATCGACGGGGCGGCGGCGCTGGACGTCGCGATCGTCGCGGCGGCGGTCACGGCGGCGGCGGCGGGGTTCCTCTGGCACAACGCGCCCCCGGCCCGCATCTTCATGGGGGACACCGGCTCCCTCGCCCTCGGCGGGACCCTGGCGGCGATGTCGGTCGTGACCGGGACGCAGCTGCTGCTCGTCGTCCTCGGCGGGCTGTTCGTCCTCGAGACGCTCTCGGTCATCGTCCAGGTCGCCGTCTTCCGGACGACGGGTCGGAGGGTCTTCCGGATGGCGCCGTTCCACCATCACTTCGAGCTGCGCGGCTGGCAGGAGACGACCGTCATCGTGCGGTTCTGGATCATCGCGGGGCTCGGGGTCGCCCTCGGGCTCGGCGTCTTCTACGCCGAGTACCTCGCGCGGGTCGGCATCCGATGAGCGGGCGTGGTCCGCGGGTGCGGCGACCCTGGCCCCCGGTCGCGATCTCGGTCGTCGTGGTGACGCTCGTGCTGCTGCTGTTCGGCCTCCTGATGGCGTTCTCGGCGTCGTTCGTCGACGCCGCGCTCGACGGGGACGCCTTCGGCGCGTTCCGGCGCCAGGCCCTCTGGGCCGCGGTGGCGCTCCCCGTGTTCTGGGCGGCCTCCCGGGTGCCGCGGACCGTCCTGCGCCGGCTCGCCTGGCCCGGGATGGCCGTCGCCGTCGGGGGGCTGCTCCTGGTGCTGGTGCCGGGGATCGGGGTCGAGCGGTACGGCTCGACGCGGTGGCTCGGCGTCGGGGACCTCGTCGTCCAGCCCTCGGAGGTGATGAAGCTCGTGCTCCTCCTCTGGCTCGCCGACGTGCTCGAGCGGAAGCGGCCCCGGGACGGGTCCCTCCATTCGACGGAGCATCTGCTCGTCCCCGCCGTCCCGGTCCTGGCGGCGCTCGCCCTCCTCGTCCTGCTGCAGCCCGACCTCGGCACGACGATCCTCCTGGCGGCGGTCGTGGCGCTGGTGCTCTGGGTCGAGGGGCTCCGGCTGCGCGTGTTCCTCGCGACCTCGGCGATCGCGGCCGTCGCCGTGCTCGGCCTCGCCCTGGCCGCCGACTACCGCGGCGCCCGCATCCGCGGCTGGCTCGACCCCGAGGCGTACGCGCTCGGCGAGGGGTTCCAGCTGCTCCAGTCCTGGGTGGCGCTCGGCAGCGGCGGCCTGACGGGGCTGGGCCCCGGCTCCTCCCGCGGGAAGTGGAACTACCTCCCGAACCCGGGGACGGACTTCATCTTCGCCGTCATCGGCGAGGAGCTCGGCCTGTTCGGCGCCGGCATCGTCGTGCTGCTGTTCGCGCTCCTGCTCGGGCTCGGGCTCCACGTCGCCAGCGTGGCCCGGCCCGGGTTCGACCGAACGGTCGCGTTCACGGTGACGGGGCTGGTCGTCGGGCAGGCCCTGCTGAACATCGCGACCGTGATCGGACTGCTCCCCATCACCGGCGTGACGCTGCCCCTCGTCTCGTCGGGCGGCTCGTCCCTCGTCGTGACCATGGCGGCGCTCGGCGTCCTCGTCAACGTCGCCCGCGACCCGGCGCCGGCGACGGTCGGCGCGGCCGCGGGACGGTCGGTGGCCTGATGGCGGTCGACGTCCTCCTCGTCGGTGGCGGGACCGCCGGTCACGCCATCCCCGCGGCGGCGACGGCCCTCGCCCTGCGACGCCTCCGGCCCGACCTCGAGGTCGTCATGGCCGGGGTCGACGGCGGGATCGAGGAGCGCGTCGCCGCGGCCGCCGGGCTCGAGCTCGAGCGGGTGCGGGGCGTCCCGCTGCCGCGCCGCGTCTCGCCGGCGCTGCTCGCCGTGCCGTTCCGGCTGCGCCGTGCGGTCCGTGAGGCCCGGGCCCTCCTGCGCAGCGACCGCGTCCGCGTCGTGGTCGCTTTCGGCGGGTACGTCGCGCTCCCGGTCACGCTGGCCGCCCGCGGCCGCGTCCCGGTCGTCCTCCACGAGCAGAACGCCGTGCCGGGTCTGGCGAACCGACTGGCCGCACGACGCGCCGCCGCCGTCGCGGTCACCCACGCCTCGACCGCGGCCCGGCTGGCCCGGCCCGAGCGGTGCCGGTGCACCGGGAACCCCGTCCGCGAGGAGCTCCGCGACCTCGATCGGGCGGCCCGCCGGGAGGCCGCGCGCGCCCGGCTCGGCCTCGACGGGGCGGCTCCGGTCCTCCTGGCCTTCGGGGGGAGCCAGGGCGCCCGCGGCATCGCCCGCGCGCTCGCCGGGGCGGGTGCGGACCTCGCCGCCGCCGGGGTGCGGATCCTCCACGTCGCCGGCTCGCGCGGTCGTGACGACGCGCTCGAGGCGTGGCGGTGGCACGGCGTCGAGCCCGTGCTCGGGACCGACGACGCGACCGACCCGGCGCCGGGCCCCGGTCCGCACGTCCGGCTCGTCGGGTACCTCGACGACATGTCCGACGCGTACGCCGCGGCGGACCTCGTCGTCTGCCGCGCGGGTGCGACGACCCTCGCCGAGCTCGGCGTGCTCGGGCTGCCCGCGGTCCTCGTGCCGTACCCCCACGCCACCGCGGACCACCAGCGCGCCAACGCCCGTGCCGCGGCGGCGGCCGGCGCGGCGGTCGTCCTCGACGAGGACGACCTGGACGCCGAGCGGCTCGCGGCGACCGTGCGGGACGTCCTCGGCGACCCGGACCGGCTCGCGGCCATGTCCCTCGCGGCGCGGACGTGGGCCCGTCCCGACGCCGCGGAGGGGGTCGCGGCGGTCGTGCTCGAGGTCCTCGACGGCGCGGAGGTCCCGGCGTGACGGGCCGGGACGCGGTGACGGCGGACGCGGCGGCGGTGGACCTCGCGCCACCGCGCCGCGTCCACCTCGTCGGCGTCGGCGGGGCCGGCATGTCCGGCATCGCCCGGATCCTGGCCCAGCGCGGGCACGACGTCCGCGGCAGCGACCTCCGGGACGGTCGGGCGGTGCTGGCGCTGCGCGGCCTCGGGGTGCGGGTCTCGATCGGTCATGACGCCGCCGCGCTCGACGACGCCGAGCTCGTCGTGGTCTCGTCGGCCGTCCGGCCCGACAACCCCGAGCTCGTCGCGGCCCGGGCCCGCGGCCTGCCGGTGCTGCCCCGGGCCGGGATGCTGGCGGCGCTGATGACCGACGACCGCCGCGTGCTCGTCGCGGGGACGCACGGCAAGACGACGACGACGTCGATGACGGTCGTGGCGCTCCAGGCGGCCGGCCGGGATCCGAGCTTCGCGATCGGCGGGGAGCTGAACGAGGCCGGGACGAACGCGCACGCCGGCGCGGACGCGGTGTTCGTCGCCGAGGCCGACGAGTCGGACCGCTCCTTCCTCGCCTACGCACCGGACGTCGCCGTCGTGACGAACGTCGAGCACGACCATCCCGAGGCGTTCGCGGACCTCGACGACGTCCGCGCGGCGTTCGTGGCGTTCGCCGAGCGACGCCGCCGGGACGGCGTCCTCGTCGCCGGCCTGGACGACCCCGGCGTCCGTGGGCTGCTCGACCGCGTCGGTGGCGACGTCGTGACCTTCGGGGCGGACCCCGCGGCCGACGTGCGCGTCCTCCCGTCCGACGGGACCGGTCCGGCCCGCCTCCGCGTCGACGGCGACGTGCTGCCCCTCGATCTCGCCGTGCCGGGTCGGCACAACGCGCTGAACGCGGCCGCCGCCGTGGCGGCCTGCCGGGCCCTCGGCGTCGCGCCGGCCGCCGCGCTGCCCGGTCTCGCGGGGTTCCGGGGTGCGGCCCGGCGGTTCCAGCTGCTCGGCGAGGTCGGCGGCGTCCGCGTGGTGGACGACTACGCGCACCACCCGACCGAGCTCCGCGCCACGCTGGCCGCGGCCCGGGAGGTCGGTGCGGACCGGGTGGTCTGCGTCGTGCAGCCCCACCGGCACTCCCGCACCGCGGTCCTCGGTCCGGACCTCGGTCGTGCGGCGGCCGGCGCCGACCTCGTGGTCGTCACCGACGTGTACGGCGCGGGGGAGACGCCGGTCCCGGGCGTGACCGGGGCGCTCGTCGCCGACGCGGCCCGTGACGCCGGCGCCCGCGTCGTGTACGCGCCCCACCTCGGGGAGGTGCCGGCCCTGCTCGCCGCCGAGGTGCGGTCGGGGGACCTGGTGGTGGTGACGGGGGCGGGTGACGTCGGTCAGGTCGGGCCGGCCCTGCTGGTCCGTCTCGGCGGCGCCTAGATGGGCGACGTCCTCGCCGCGCTCCGGGCCGCCGGGGCCGCCGTCGCACCGGACGCGCCGCTCGCGCCGCTGACCACGCTCCGCGTCGGCGGGCCGGCCCGGGTGCTCGTCGGCGTCGGTGACGAGGCCGTCCTGGGCCGTGTCCTCGCCGTGGCCGCGGCGGCGGCGTGGCCATGGGTCGTGATCGGCCGTGGCTCGAACCTGCTCGTCCCCGACGCCGGCTGGCCGGGCGTGGCGATCCGGCTCGACGGCGCGCTGCGCGCGATCGCGGTCGCGGGGGAGGAGGTCCGGGCCGGCGGCGCGGCCGCGCTGCCGACGGTCGCGATCCGTGCGGCGGAGGCCGGCCTCGGTGGCTTCGCCTGGGGCGTCGCGGTGCCGGGTTCGGTCGGCGGCGCGGTCCGGATGAACGCCGGTGCGCACGGCGCCGACATGGCCGACGCGGTGGTCTCGGCCCGGCTGGTCCGACCGGGGGCGACGAGCGCCGAGGTCGTGCCGGCCGCGGCGCTCGGGCTCCGGTACCGGGGGAGCGACGTCGCGCCGGACGCCGTGGTCACGGGGGCGGTGCTGCGGCTGGCGCCGGCCGACGCGGGGACGGTCCGCGCCGAGATGGACGACATCCGGGCGTGGCGACGCGCGCACCAGCCGCTGCACGCCGCGACCTGCGGCTCGGTCTTCACGAACCCGCCGGGGGACTCCGCCGGTCGGCTCGTCGAGGCCGCCGGCCTGAAGGGGCACCGCGTCGGCGGGGCCGCGGTCTCCGCCACGCACGCGAACTTCGTCGAGACGACGCCCGGGGCGCGGGCGGACGACGTGCTCCGCCTGGTCGAGGAGGTCCGGGCCGAGGTCGCGCGGACGACCGGCGTCGAGCTCGCGACCGAGGTCGTGATCCTCCGCCCCCCGAGCGGGTGATGGACGCGCGCATCTCGGCGCGCCGGGCCGAGGTCCGCGCGGCACGGCGTCGCGCCCGGCTCCGGCGGACGCTCCTCGTGCTCCTCGCGCTCGGCGTCGTGGCCGGCGGCGTCCTCCTCGAGCGCAGCGCCGTGCTGGCGGTGGCCCGGGTCGAGGTCGTCGGGCTGGAGCGGCTCGAACGGGACGCCGTCCTCGCCGCGGCCGACGTCCCGCCCGGGACGCCGATCCTCCGCGTCCGGACGGGCCGGGTCGCCGCCGCGGTCACCGCGCTGCCGCTCGTCCGTCGCGCCGAGGTCGACCGGGTCGGACCGACCGCGGTCCGCGTCGCCGTGGAGGAGCGCCGGCCGGTGCTCGTCGTCTCGGGACGGGGCCGCGCGGTCCTCCTGGACCGGGACGGCGTCGCCGTCGCGCCGGGGTCGGAGGGCGGGCTGCCGACGGTCGTCCTCACCGGCCCGCCGCCGGACGTCGGCCGGGGCGTGGTCGACGACGCCGCATTGGCCAACGCCCATCGGGCCTGGGTCGGGCTCTCCGGCCCGCTCCGGGCCCGGGTCGTGCGTCTGATCGCCCCGGACGCCGAGCGGCTGGAGCTCGTCCTGGACTCGGGCGTCCGCGTCCGGTTCGGACGGGCCGAGGACCTCGCCGCGAAGGTCCGGGCCCTGGGGGCGGTCCTCGCGGACACGGCGGGCTCCGGCGTGACCGTCATCGACGTCCGCGTCCCGGCGGTCCCGACCGTCCGGACCGACTGAGCGGCGTCGGCCCTGCTTGAGGCCGGCCCCGGTGCGGTCTACCTTCCGTCGACATCGAGGCCGCCGCGCCAGACCCTCGAGTCGACATCGAGGGTTCGGGCGGGGCCGTCGGGGAGGCTCCACCACCGTGACCGATCCCAGCAACTACCTCGCGGTCATCAAGGTCGTCGGGGTCGGTGGTGGCGGCGTGAACGCCGTGAACCGCATGGTCGACGCCGGGCTCCGCGGGGTCGAGTTCGTCGCGGTCAACACGGACGCCCAGGCGCTGCTGATGTCGGACGCCGACCTGAAGCTCGACATCGGTCGGAACCTCACGCGCGGCCTCGGTGCCGGCGCGGACCCGGACGTCGGACGTCAGGCGGCCGAGGACAGCCGCGACGAGATCGCGGCGGCGCTCGCCGGTGCCGACATGGTCTTCGTCACCGCCGGCGAGGGCGGCGGGACCGGGACCGGCGCCTCGCCCCTCGTCGCCCGGATCGCGCGGGAGCAGGGCGCCCTGACCATCGGCGTCGTCACCAAGCCGTTCGCGTTCGAGGGCCGCCGCCGCTCGCGTCAGGCCGACGACGGCGTCGGCGCGCTCCGCGACGAGGTCGACACGCTCATCGTCATCCCGAACGACCGCCTGCTCCAGGTCGCCGAGCGGGACACCTCGGTGATGGAGGCGTTCCGGCTGGCCGACGACGTCCTGCTGCAGGGCGTGCAGGGCATCACCGATCTCATCATGACCCCCGGCCTGATCAACCTGGACTTCGCCGACGTCCGGACGGTCATGGAGGGGGCGGGGAACGCGCTGATGGGCATCGGTCGGGCTCGCGGCGAGACCCGCGCGCTCGACGCGGCGCGCCTGGCGATCGCCTCGCCGCTGCTCGAGGCCTCGATCGACGGCGCCCGCGGCGTGCTGCTCATGGTCGCGGGTGGCAGCGACCTCGGACTCGTCGAGGCGACCGAGGCGGCGAACCTCATCGGTGAGAGCGCGCACGCGGACGCCAACATCATCTTCGGCGCCGTCATCGACGACACGCTCGGTGACGAGGTCAAGGTCACGGTCATCGCGGCCGGCTTCGACGACGGCGTCCCCGTCGAGCAGCGCGGCGCGATCTTGCGCACCGCCCCGGATCCGCGCCCCGCCGCGGCCCCGGTCGCCGCCGTACCGGCGCCCGCGCCGGTCGCGGGGACGCGCGCCCCCGTGCTCGAGGACGAGGAGCCGCTCCCGCCGCCGGTCGTGGCGGCCCCGGCCGCGCCGGTCGACGAGGACCCCGTCGTGCGTCCCGTGCCGCCGCCGGTCGTCATCGACGACGACGTCCCGTTCGAGGACGACGACGACTTCGAGGTGCCGTCGTTCCTGCGGTGACCGCGGAGGGCGGTCCCGGCGCGACGGGCGTCGTCCGCGTCCCGCTCGGGACGGCGACCGGGTGGTTCACGGGGGCGGCGCTGCCCGGGGTGGCCGACGCCGGTCTCGCGCATCACCGGCCCCACGACCCGTCCGCCCTGGCGGCGGCGCGGGCCGCCGTCGGCGTCGCGACCGGGACGGACCCGACGCGGTGGCATCTCATGCGGCAGGTCCACGGTGCGGCCGTCGGCGTGGTCGACGCTGCGACGCCGACGGGCGCCGAGCTCCGCGACGTCGACGTGCTCGTGACCGCCGAGCCGGATCGGACGCTGGTCGTGCTCGCCGCGGACTGCCTGCCGGTCCTGATGGCCGGCCGCCGCGCCGTCGCGGCCGTCCACGCCGGGTGGCGCGGCCTGATCTCCGACGCGCCGGGCCGCGCCGTCGCCGCCCTCGCGGCCCTCGGGGAGGACCCCGGCGATCTCGTCATCGCCGTCGGGGCGGCGATCGGACCCTGCTGCTACGGGGTGGGGGAGGACGTCGCGGCGCGCGTCGCGGCCGTGGCGCCGGAGGCCGTCGTGCGGGACGGGGACGGCGGGCCGCGCGTCGACCTCGGCGCGGCGCTCCGCCGGCGGCTCGCCGACGCCGGCGCGCCCGCGCCGCAGCACGCCGGGCCCTGCACGCGGTGCGACGCCGGACCGTGGTTCAGCCACCGTCGGGACCCCGCGTCGGGTCGCCAGGCCGGTCTCGTCCGGCGGGCGGCACCGTGAGCGGCACCGTGACCCCGGAGCTCGCGACCCGCATCGGCGCCGTCCGCGCCCGCATCGCGGCCGCGGCGGCCGCGGCGGGACGCGACCCCGCGGACGTCCGCCTGATCGCGGTGACGAAGACGCACCCGGTCGAGGTGGCCGCCGCCGCGTGCGCGGCCGGGCTCGAGGACCTCGGGGAGAACCGCACGGGCGAGCTGCTGATGAAGGCCGCCGCCGTGCCGGCCGCCCGGTGGCACCTCGTCGGTCGGCTGCAGCGGAACAAGGTCCGCGACGTGGTCGGGCGGGGCTGGCTGCTGCACGCGGTGGACCGCCGTCCCCTCGTCGACGCGATCGCCGCCCGGGCGGAGGCCCTCGGGGTCGTCCAGGACGTCCTCGTGCAGGTCAACGTCGGTGCCGACCCCGCGAAGGCGGGGTGCGACCTCGCGGACCTCGAGGGGCTCGTGACCTACGCTGCCGCCCGCCCCGGCCTGCGGGTGCGCGGTCTGATGACCGTGCCCCCGCTGCCCCCGCCGGGGGAGGACCCGGGGGACGCCGCGGCGCCGCTCTTCGCGCGGCTCCGCACGGCCCGCGACGCGCTGCGGGACCGCGTCCCCGCGCTGGAGGAGCTCTCGATGGGCATGTCCGAGGACCTCGAGGCGGCCGTGCGGGAGGGTGCGACGATGGTCCGCATCGGCACCGCGCTGTTCGGCGCACGCCCGGAGGTCCGTCCGTGAGCGGGATCTGGGCCCGGACGCTCGTCTACCTCGGGCTGCTCGAGGAGCCCGAGGACCACATCGAGTGGGACGTGCTGGCCTCGGCCGAGACCGCCGCGTCCGGGACGGCCGCCCCGGAGGCACCCGCCGAGCCGGCCGAGCGTCCGGTCCGGCGACCGCCGTCGGCCGAGCCCGCCGCCGTCGCCGGTGTACGACCCATCCGGACCGCCCCGTCCACCGCGCCGAGCGACGCGACGGGCGACCGCGTCGCCGTCGTGCAGCTGCGGACCTTCGACGACATCGAGGCCGCCGGCGCCGCGCACCGCGCCGGCCGTCCGGTCCTCCTCGACCTCACCGCCGCGGGACGCGCCGACGGCCAGCGGGCGCTCGACTTCCTCGGTGGCGTCGTGTACGCCACCGGTGGGGCGCTGCGCCGGCTCGTCCGGGGCGTCTTCCTGCTGCTGCCGGACGGTGTCGAGCTCTCCGCGGACGAGCGGTCCCGCCTGGCGCGGCTCGGGTACGGGGCCGGGGAGGACGGGCGATGACCGGCCTGCTCGACACCGCCATCGGGCTGTACACGTGGGTGGTCATCGCCTGGGTGGTGTTCTCCTGGGTCCCGAACCCGCCCGAGGGGCTCCGTCCCCTGGTCCGAGGCGTCGCCTCGCTCGTCGAACCGGTGGTCGCGCCGATCCGTCGGGTGCTGCCGCCGCTCCGGTTCGGCGGCGTCGCGCTGGACCTCTCGGCCCTGGTCCTGCTGCTCGGCCTCAACCTGCTCCGCGGTCTCGTCTGAGCGTCGCCGCGCGCCGGGCACCGGCCCGGGCGGCCCGCTCCAGCGGGTTGTCGGCGTAGCCGTACCGCGCGCCGAGCCACGCGTAGGCGACCGGCAGCAGCGGCCCCAGCCGTTCGGCCTGCCGCACGTGGACGGCCTCGTGGTCGAGGAGCGCCGGTCCCGGTATCGCCCCCCGGACGAGCACGACGCGGCCGATGGTGTTCGCCGCCGCTCCGACGGCGCCCAGCGCCGCCCGCGAGGGGCCGCCGACCCCGGTCGCGACCCAGCACGCCCGCTCCGGGTCGTGTCGCGGCGTCCGACCGCCCGCCAGCGCGACGGCGACGCCGACCGCGGTCAGCGGGGCCGCCCAGAGCCCGGCCGCCGCCCGACCGAGGGCGGTGCGGGGCGGCGGCGGGACCCAGTCGCCGAGCCGGCCGGCCACCGTCCCCGGTGCGCGCCGGGGGACGGGATCGCCGTCGGGTCCCGTCCCCGGGCGGTGGCCGGCACGGACCGCCCGGGACTCGCGCGCCTGCCGGAGGGTGCCGACGACGCCGGCCGCGAGGGTCGCGACCGCCCCGGCCCGCAGCAGCGGAGCCGCCACCGCGCGCCCCCGGCCGCGGCTCACGTGCGGCGCAGCGCGATCCCGACGCGTCCGAGGTCGCCGAGGTCGACGGCGTCGGGACCGGGCGCGGCGTCGGTCGTGCGCGTCACGGCCTCGGCCAGCGTCTCCCGGGCGACGAGGTCGAGGAGCCCGGCGGCCGCGAGGGCCGCGTCCAGTTCGGCGGGGAGGACGAGGTCCAGCGCGATGCGGTCGCTCAGCGCGAGGTCGGCCGCGCGCCGCCGGTCGTTGACGGCGCGGACGAGCTCGCGGGCCGCCCCCTCCACCCGGAGCGCCGGCGTCAGCGTGGTGTCCAGTGCGAGCGACCGCGTGCCGTCCCCGACGACGGCCCAGCCGGTCCGCGGCGTCTCGGCGACCTCGAACATCCCGGCCGTGACCCGGACCTCCGCCCCGTCGACGGCGAGCGGGGCGTCGCCGTCGGCGGACACGCCCGCGAGCAGCCGGTCGACGTCCTCGGGGTCGAGGTCCCGGAGGGCCGCGCCGACGCGCGGGGCGTCCGGACCGAACGCCGGCCCGAGGGCGCGGAAGGCCGGCTTCAGGCGGCGCTCGACCGGCGCGGCCTCGGCGCCGCCGGCGACTTCGACGGCGTGGAGGTTCAGCTCCTCCGCGATCTCGTCCAGCACCGAACCGAGCCCGTCGGCCTCGATCGCCGCGACGGTCACCACGGCGCGGGCCAGCGGCTGCCGCACGCGGACCCCCGCGTCCGTCCGGGCCTGCCGTCCGAGCTCGACGAGGCGTCGGGCCGTGGCCATCGCGGCGGTGACGGCGGGGTCCCGCCACGTCGGGTCGACGACGGGGAAGTCGGTGAGATGGACCGAGTCGGCCGCCGACGGTGTGACGGCCACCGCGAGGTCCTGCCAGAGCCGTTCGGCGAGGAACGGGGTGAACGGCGCGAGCAGCCGCGCGAGGACGGTGAGGCAGGTGTGCAGCGTGGCGAACGCCGCGGCCTTGTCCGGCGCGTCGTCCTCGGTCGCCCGCCAGAACCGCCGGCGGGCCCGCCGCACGTACCAGTTCGAGAGGTCGTCGACGAAGCGTTCGAGCCGGCGGGTCGCGGTCGTGACGTCGTACCCGGCCAGCGCGGCGTCGACGACGTCGACGGTGTCGGCCAGCTCCGCGAGGGCCCAGCGGTCGAGGACCGGGCGGTCCGCCGCCGCCGGCGCCGCCGCCGTCGGGTCGTAGCCGTCGATCCGGGCGTAGGTCGTCAGGAACACGTGCGTGTTCCAGATCGTGAGCAGGAAGCGGCGGACCACGTCCTCCAGCTGGTGGTCCCCGACGCGGCGCGAGACCCAGGGGCTCCCGTCGGCGAACATCAGCCACCTCAGCGCGTCCGCGCCGTGCCGCTCGATGACGGCCGCGGGCTCGATCACGTTCCCGGCGGACTTCGACATCTTCCGTCCGTCCTCGTCCACGATGTGCCCGAGGCAGACGACGTTGCGGAACGAGCTGTCGCCGAACAGCAGGGTCGACTCCGCCAGCAGGGTGTAGAACCAGCCCCGCGTCTGGTCGATGGCCTCGCAGATGTAGTCGGCGGGGTAGTGGCGGGCGAACTCCTCCTGCCCGCGCCAGGGGTACCCCCACTGGGCGAACGGCATCGCGCCCGAGTCGAACCAGGCGTCGGCGACGTCCGGGACGCGACGGGCCTCGCCGCCGCAGTCGGGGCAGGGGAGGGTCACCTCGTCGACGAACGGGCGGTGCGGGTCGAGCTCGGAGTGGTCGGTCCCCGTCAGCTCGGAGAGATGGGCACGGGACCGCACGACCGTCACGTGCCCATCGCCGCACCGCCAGAACGGCAGCGGCGTCCCCCAGTAGCGGTCGCGGGACAGGGCCCAGTCCACGTTGTTCTCGAGCCAGTTCCCGAACCGGCCCTCGCGGATGTGCGGCGGCTGCCACCCGATGCCGGCGTTGTTCTCGAGCAGCCGCTCGCGCACGGCCGTCGTCCGGACGTACCAGCTCGGCTTGGCCCAGTAGATGAGCGGCTGCTTGCACCGCCAGCAGAAGGGGTAGGTGTGCCGGTACGGCCGCGACGCCAGCAGCAGCCCACGGGCGGCGAGGTCCGCCTCGATGTCGCCGTCCGCCTCCTTCACGAAGCGTCCGGTCCACGGCCCCGTCGTGAACCGTCCGTCGGGACCGACGGGGTTCAGGACGGGCAGGCCCTCGCGGCGACCGACGGCGAGGTCGTCCGCGCCGAACGCCGGGGCGAGGTGGACGATCCCCGTGCCGTCCGTGGTCGTGACGAACTCCGCCGCGACGACGCGGTGCGCCCCCTCGGCCGGGAGCAGGTCGAACGGCGCCGCGTACCGCAGTCCGACCAGCGCGGAGCCCGGCACCGTCGCGACCACCGCGACCCCCTCGCCGAGGACGTCCGCGACGAGGTCCGCGGCCAGCACGAGCCGCTCGGTCCCCGTCGGCCCGGTCCGGTCGACGACGGCGTACGTGAGGTCGGCACCGACGGCGCAGGCGACGTTCGAGGGCAGCGTCCACGGCGTCGTCGTCCAGGCCACGAGAGCGGCGCCGGCGAGGTCTCCGGTGGCGTCCCGCAGCGGCAGCCGGACGTAGACGGAGGGGTCGGTCACCTCGTCGTACCCGAGGGCGACCTCGGCGTCGCTCAGCGCCGTGCCGCACCGGCCGCAGTACGGCGCGACGCGGTAGTCCTCGAAGAGGAGGCCGCGGTCCCAGAGCTCGCCGAGCGCCCACCACAGGCTGTCGACGTACTCGGGGGCCATCGTCCAGTACGCGTCCTCGGTGTCGATCCAGAACCCGATGCGTTCGGTCAGCTCCTCGAACGCGCCGACGTACCGCTGGACCGACGCGCGGCACCGCGCGTTGAACCGCTCGATCCCGTACGCCTCGATCTCCGCCTTCGAGTCGAGGCCGAGCTCGCGCTCGACCTCGAGCTCGACGGGGAGCCCGTGGCAGTCCCAGCCGCCCTTGCGCCGGACCGAGGCGCCCTTCATCGTCCGGTACCGCGGGAAGACGTCCTTGAAGACCCGGGACTCGACGTGGTGGACGCCCGGCCGGCCGTTCGCCGTCGGCGGTCCCTCGTAGAAGGTCCAGACGGGACCGTCCGCACGGGCGGCGACGCTGCGGGCGAACACGTCGTCGCGACGCCACGCGGCCAGCACCTCGTGCTCGAGGGCGGGGAGGTCGGGACGCGCGGGGACCTCGGGCCACCGGGGACCGGTCATGGGGCGCCGACCTCCGGCCGCTCGCGGTTCGCTCACGGGGAGCGTAGGCCGGACGGCGCGCCGGGCCGCCGCTGCTACCGTCCCGCGCCCCATGGCCGCCCAGCCCCCGAAGCTCTCCGCGACCCGGCTCCGCAAGCTCCGTGCGGCGCTTGAGTCCGAGCGCGCCCAGCTGCTGGGCCAGGTCGAGGAGCTCGACGACGCGGCGGACGTCAAGAACTGGCGTGAGAGCGGGTTCGACGACGACCCCGCCGACGCCGGGTCGGCCAGCTTCGAGCGCGAGACGGCGCAGTCGCTCTCCCTGCACGCCAAGGGGCTGCTCGCGCAGATCGAGGACGCGCTCCGGCGGCTCGACGAGGACGCGTACGGCGTCTGTGCCACCTGCGATCGCCGGATCGAGTTCGTCCGGCTGGAGGCGCTGCCGTACACGACCCAGTGCACCGAGTGCCGGCGCCGCGAGGAGTCGGGGCGCTGACCGCGGAGGGGCCGGCCCGGCGCCGGGCGGGGCTCCTGCTGCTGACGGTCGCGGCGGTCGTCGTGGTCGTCGACCAGGCCGTGAAGGTCCTGGTGCTGGACACCCTCGTCCCCGGGCGCTTCGTGCCGTTCCTCGGCGACGCCGTCGGCTGGCAGCTGGTGTTCAACCCCGGGGCGGCGTTCGGCGTCCCGCTCCCGGCGCCCGTCTTCCCGGTCGCGACCCTGGTCGTCCTCGTGGTGGTGCTGCGGTCCCTCGGCGGGGCCGGGGCCGTCGGCACGCTGGCCCAGGGCCTCGTCATCGGTGGCGCCGTCGGGAACCTCGCGGACCGGGTCGTCCGCGCCGCGCCGGGCGAACCGCTCGGAGGCCTCGTCGTCGACTTCGTGGCCTGGGGGTCCTTCCCCCGGTTCAACGTCGCGGACGCCGCCATCACCGTCGGCGTGGTGCTCCTCCTCCTCGTGCTGCTCCGGGAGGAGCGCCGCGCCGCGGCCGGGTCCGGCGGGGCCGCCGCCGCGGAGCCGTCATGAGCACCGGCGGGACCGTTCACGTCGTCGGTCCCGCCGCGTCGGGCCGCCGGGTGGACGTGGTCGTCGCCGAGCTGCTCGGCGTCTCGCGCAGTGCGGCGGCGCGTCGGATCGACGCGGGCGACGTCCGCGTCGACGGTGCGCCGGCCCGGCGCAACCGCGTCCTCGCCGCGGGCGACCGCCTCGAGGTCCTGGCCGGGGACGTGCCCGAGGTCGCCGCGCCGCCCGTCCCCCCCGTCCGGTACCGGGACCCGCACCTCTCGGTCCTCGCGAAGCCCCCGGGCCTGGTGGTCCATCCCGGCACGGGGCACCGCGGGGACACGCTGGTCGACGCCCTCGTCGGCGCGGGGTGGCCCCTGGCGCCGGGGGAGGACCCGGAGCGACCCGGGATCGTCCACCGCCTCGACCGCGACACGTCGGGCCTGCTCCTCGTCGCGCACACCGAGGAGGCCCGGGCCGGGCTGAGCGCGATGCTCGCGCGCCACGAGGTCGACCGCCGCTACCTGGCCCTCCTCGCGGCCGTCCCGGCCGAGCCGCGCGGCGTCGTCGACGCCCCGATCGCCCGGCACCCCGGGCGGCGGGCGGCGTTCGCGGTCGTCGAGGGGGGTCGGCCGGCGCGCACGCGGTACCGCGTCCTCGACCGCGGCGAGGTCGCGGTGGCCGGGACGCCGCGCCCCGTCGCGGCCGTGGCCTGCGGCCTCGAGACCGGGCGGACGCACCAGGTCCGTGTGCACCTCGACGCGATCGGGGCGCCGGTCGCCGGGGACCCCGTGTACGGCGCGGACCGCGCCCTCGCCGCCGCGCTCGGGCTGGAGCGGCCGGCGCTGCACGCGGCCCGTCTGGCGCTGCGCCACCCGGTCACCGGCGCGGACCTCGTCGTGACCGAACCGCTGCCCGCGGACCTCGTGGCGGCCTGGACGCGGGCCGGTCTCGCGGTGCCCGACGTCGCGCCGGCGCCGTGACCGCCCCCGGTCGCGTCGGGGGCCGCTGCTAGGGTCGCCGCGCCGCGCGGAGGACGGTCCGGCGCGCGGGAAGGTGCGTCGGCGGTGGCTCCGGGGGCGACGGGCGGGGCGACCGCGACGGCGGGTGCGGCCGGGGCGAGCGGCGCGTCGGGCCGCGGGTTCGTCCACCTCCACGTCCACACCGAGTACTCGATGCTCGACGGGGCGTCCCGCGTCACCGACCTCGTCGGCGCCGTCGCGGCCGACGGGCAGCCCGCCGTCGCGATCACCGATCACGGCAACCTGTTCGGACTGGTCGAGTTCGACCGGACCGCCCGCGCGCGCGGCGTGCGACCGATCCTCGGCGCCGAGCTGTACCAGGCGATCGGGTCGCGCCACGACCAGCAGCAGGGCGGGGCGGACGGCAAGCAGCGCGCGCACCACCTGACGGTGCTGGCCGAGTCGCCGGTCGGCTACCGCAACCTCATGACGCTCTCGACCCGGGCCTACCTCG